>JACKQG010006133.1_pt1 | contig 12891 bp, 11 predicted proteins | sample 8237621 | NCBI WGS metagenome assembly JACKQG01 (sample SAMN15677084, study PRJNA649215) | marine metagenome | biome: marine; feature: Black Sea; material: saline water; isolation source: suspended particulate matter (SPM) from the Black Sea western gyre | collected 2013-06-09/2013-06-10 | depth...
AATCTGTCCCCTCTATCTAGCGCTGACCAGACACCGACTCCTCCGCTTCCTCCCTCACCAGAAGCCCTACTCGCAAGGCGTAGCGCACCAGTTCAACTCGACCCTTTATCCCCAGCTTCCCTTGCATACGCGCTCGGTATGCCTCCACCGTCTTGACGCTGAGGAAGAGCTCGTTGGCAGTCTGCCTGTTGGTGTAGCCAAGGGCTATCAGCTTGAGCACCTGCTGTTCGCGATTGCTCAAGATGTCGCGTTCACCTGTCTTCGCTTCCTTGGTCTCCTCATCCTCCCCCTTCCCCTTCAGAAGCACGTGAGCATGAGCGGGATGCAAATACGTTCCGCCCTCATGCACGGCTCGTATGGCAGACAGCAGTTCGGTGTCGGCAGCTCTCTTCAGAACGTAACCAGACCCCCCTCTCTCAAGCACCTGACGGAGGTAGCTCTCGTCGTCGTGCATCGTCAGGGCCAACACCTTAACCTCAGGGCTATCCTCCTTGATCTTTCGGACAGCATCCAATCCATCCGGTCCCGACATGGTAATGTCGAGAAGCACAACGTCGGGGGCCAGCTTCTTGGCCTGAGCCACGGCCTGATCTCCCGTGCTGGCTTCGCCAACAACCTCCATATCAGCCTGGGCATCCAGCAGCAGGCGAAGGCCAGCTCTCAGCACGGCGTGATCATCTGCCAGAAGCACGCGAATCTTTTCCATGGCCGATATCCTTTCAGTTCTTGCTGTCCAGAGGGATTTCGATGAAGATAGTCGTGCCTATACCCGGCGTGGACTCCACGGTCAGCTTGCCGCCAACCAAGGAAGCCCGTTCTTGCATCCCGTGAAGCCCTAATCTCGTGGGCTGTCCTGGGGTGAGGACACTCTCTACATCGAAGCCACGGCCATCATCCTCGACGATGGCTATCACTGAGCCCCTTCTCTGCCCCAGGAGCACGCTCACCTGGCTGGCCTCGGCGTGTCTGGCCACGTTGGTTAGAGCCTCCTGGACTATGCGGTAGAGAGTTGTCTCCACCTGAGGAGTCAAGCGCTTCTCCTCAAGTCCCACGGCCTCGAAGTCGGCATCCAGTCCGAAGCCTGTGGCGTAGTCTTTCACATAGCGCTTCAAGGCAGCCACCAGGCCCAGATCGTCGAGCACGCTGGGTCTGAGCTCCAGAGCCAAACTGTGCAAACTACCCAAAGTTTGGGCGGCCGTGGCGCGCAGTTGATCCGCTGTGTCACGAACCTCCTCCAAGCACGTGGCCCCTTCCAATGCTCTCAGGCCCACCATAAGCGAGGTTAGAGCCTGGCCCGTCTCATCATGCAATCCGCGAGCGATTCGCTTGCGTTCATCCTCCTGAGCAGTAATGATCTTTTCCAGAAGCCGACCTCGGAGAACCTCTTTGTCGTGCAACTCCTCTGTCATGTAGTTGAAAGCAGCGGCCAGTTCTCCGATCTCATCGTTGCTTTTGATTGCCACCCTCTGATCTAAGTCGCCCTTGCTGAGCGATTTTATGGCCCCCTGAAACCGCCCCAGCCTGGCGACCACCAGACGGTCCATCGCAAGGCCAACGACTAATATCACCACCGCCATGGTCCCAATTGACCAAAGGAGGCTGTTGCGGCGATCAGTGGCCAGATGTTGGTCAACAGTTGCCATGGAGAAGTCAGTGATCAAGACGCCCAGGGTCTTTTCACCGCCCTCATGGCACCCTTGGCATTCCTCTCGGTTCTCTATGGGATTCAAGTTGCGGAAGACCCTTTCTCCTTGATCGGTAGCGAAGACACAGGTTAGGCTCCGATCCACAGCTTTATGCTCGTGACAGGCTTGGCAAGTGGCGTCGCCCAAATCCAGCATCGCCCCGACTCTTCTCTGGTTCGCGGAGATCACTATCCGACCTTTATTATCGAGCAAGAAAAGTTCTTTGACCTCCTCTATTTTCGCAATCTCGTCCACGATCCCCCTAACTTCGGTGAAGTCGTTAGTCAACATGGAGTGCTGCAAGCTGCCTTCAATGATCTCACCCAGGCTAGAAGCATGAAGCCTCAAGTCATCCATCATCGAATCGCGGTGGCTGCTGTATTGCAGATAGGAAACGATAGCTAAGATGATGAGCACTGGTATGGTTACGCCCGCCGTGATCTTGAAGCGTAGACTCTGGTAAATTCTTCTCGATTTCATATTCTCACTTCCAGTGCGAGTGGATAGCCAAATCACGCATCCCTTGATGTAACGATATGAGTCGCTTCTTCCTCAAGCGCAATTAATTATACTACAAATCAGGGTCCTTATCAAACTCTGGTGGGCAACGAAGATATGCGCCTGGATCAAGTCATCAAGCGCATATCTTCGTTGGAGCAGTATGTCAAGAACTTGCTTCTGCGGATCAACATTCGGTGATCGCAGAGTTGCATTCCCCCTTAGCTCGCTCTATGGGCTTTGAGTAAGACTAAACCGTGATAGATCACAAGACCCAGGCCAAAACCGATGGCTAGATTGCTTGTGAGCATGGTGACTACGGCTATGAATGCTGCCACGAGGAAATCCTCTTTGGCATCGAGGTCACGTATCAGGAGGGATTGCTGTATCCCCACAAAAGACAACATAACCCCCAAGATCGGGTAGGGGATGAGTGACAGGATAGGCAGTATCGTCTTGTTGAAGAAAACCGCCAGGGTTAAGCAAATTGCGCCCATCATCAAGTTGGCGCCACCCGTGCGTGCGCCGAAGCGGTAGTGCGCTGTGAGACCGCCTGACCCATGACAGACCGGCATTCCCCCCAGCAAACCAGCTGCGATGTTAGCCAATCCCATGCCGAAGGACAAGGCTCTGCACGTCACCTTGTCTCCCCTTTCACCGAAATACAACCGGGCTGCGTCAGAAGTGGCCACCACGGCATTGCCCAGGGTGAGAGGTACCTGGGGGATCACCAGAAGGATGAAGGCGGTGGACAGCTCCTGAGCGCCAGGGAAATGGACGGGAGGAAAGATCACGTCGAAATCAATGCCCTTCAGGCCAATGGGTGGGTCGAAAAGGAAGCTCACCCCAACTCCGTAGGCAAGCACTGCCAGTGATGCCGGGAATCGCCTTTTGGCCAAGAAGTATGTAAGTATAGCCATCGCGCCCAGAGCTACCAGGAAGCCCAACGGAAGGCGAGCATGCACGATGCTCAATATCGCACTTGAACTATTAACCCGCCACTGTGGTTTCAGGATCAACCTAATGCCACCTTTGATCAGAAGGAGGCCTACGCTCAACTGAACGCCTCTGATTACAGGCTTCGAGAAAATCTTAGCGATCCTATCTATCAACCCGGTAAGTGATAAGAACAGTAGCAAAGCGCCCATCAGCAGCCCAGAGGCGGAAATCACGCCTGGGGCGAGGCCTGAAGAGATAGCAATCGCTGAAACCGCCTTTAAGGGCTGCACCGACATGGGCACCCTGTAGTATAGCCCGGCGCCAATGTAGAGAAGAGCGGGTATTAATAAGACAAGAGTGGGATCCATCTTGTTTATGGTGATAAGAGCAACAACCAAGGGGATAAGAGTGCCTACGTCTCCCAGGGCCCCTCCCAGCTCTGTCAAGCTGAATCTGAATGGCTTAATCGGCGTGCCCTTCTCTTCATTGGTGCACACGGCAATCGCTTTGTCGGCCATTTGGCTCCGATTTGTCGTCGCGCTGCGAAGTCGGAAATCTCGCACTCTATATCCTCCCTTCCAAAAGGATGGCCTCAGCCCTCTTCAATTCATCCAGCGTATTGATGTTGAGGAAGGAGAGGTGGTCTGGGTCATAGCGATCGAGCTCCTCGGCTATCACATAGTGAACCCTCACCAGGTCGAAGAAGTGAAGGATTTTCAGATCGCCACGATTCAATAAGCCTTCGATGAGCGCCAGGCAGTTCTTAGAATAGATAGCGTGCAAAGGCTCCAGCCTACCCTGCCATTTAGGGATAAGGACGTCGTAATCCCGCGGCAGATTGATCATATATCGCAGAAGATCGAGGTTCAAAAAAGGCATATCGCAAGCCACCACCAGGGCGTGATGAAAGGTAACCGCCTGGAGCCCGGAGTAGATCCCTCCGAGGGGTCCTGCCCCTGGATATACATCGCCAACTGTCCTTGCCCTCAAGTGATCACAGACTACCTCACCGTGGCCAACGACGATCACCTCTTCGCTGATCATCAGCAGCTTCTCTACGATCCCCTCAAGCAGTGTCTGATCAACGGCGGCTCGACTGAGCGGTTCGACTGAGCTCACCAAAGTCTCGCCGAAGACAGCCTGCTCTTCCTGGGGGCGAAGGGTCAAGCGCACCTTATCAATTCCCAGGCGCGAGCTCTTTCCGCCAGCCAGCACCATCGCGCTTATGGGCTTCGCCATCACTTTCCTCCATTATCGTCTCCCCGCCTCCCCCTTCTACCTCAGTATCTTCTCGATGAGGAGGTCAACCAACCCCACCGTATCCTCCAGTCCAAAATGAGGCACGTCCATGTCGAAGCGTTGGTCGGTGACCAGGGCCAGCAGTTCCTCCTCCGTGCAGAGCAATTCCTTGCTCACCTGTGCCCGCGAGATCTCGACCTTGGGCTTGTCGGCGCTCTTGTAACCCTCGGTCAGAATAAGATCAACATCACTGATCACCTGCTCCTCCAGTTGGTCCAGAGATAGCTCCTTGTCCGTTCTTTTGATCATGGCCATCTTGTTCTTCGAGGAGATCACCACCACATCGCTGCCTGCCTGGGCAAAGCGCCAGGTGTCCTTGCCAGGCCTGTCAATGTCGAAGCCATGTACGTCATGCTTGACCACGGCCACGCGATAGCCTCTCTTCTTCAGCTCTCTCACCACTTTCTCCAGAACAGTGGTTTTACCGACGTCGGACTTTCCGACGAATGAAATGATGGGAGTCATCTTACGTGTTCACCTCCTTCGCCCGCAAGGGCCCAGGGACCTGGTCCCTTTATCATTACTTGTCTGGACGAGTACCTCGACAATGTTAACCTCTTCCTCCAGATAACATAATGACCTCAAGTTGGGGGTAGAAGGCTAATCGTATTGGCCGTCACAGGCTGTCTTGTAGCTCCATCAACGCCCAACGCGGTTGGGCTTCTACCCCTGAATGGAAGTTAACACTGTCCAAGTACAAACGAAAGCCAGCTACCTCGTGAAGGAAAAGGTAGCTGGCTTAGTCCACCTGCTCGGTGGCTGGCAAATAAAAACCAGCCACTCGTGCAGGAAGGCTGGTCTGAGCACTTTCTCCTTTCCAAACACGAGGAGGCAGGGGCGTTTCCACCCTTACCCACGACCGCCACAGGTTCGTTGTTGGCGGCCCCCCACTACTGATTCGTGGAGTTCGGCCCCCTAGGCCATGAGCACGAAGGTGATTCATAGAAGACATCTGTCTTCTATGAATCACCTCCATCTTTTAGGCCTGGGGGCTCGGAGAACTATTCAGTTTTTCACGTCAATATCCCATGCTCCCGTCTCTTGCGACAAACGAAACAGAGGGGTTCGGCGTCCGTGGCCGCACAGGGCGCACCGCACCCCTGGCAGGAGGCCAACTGGCCCACGAGCAAGACCCTGGGGGCACTCTCAACCAGGTGGATTGTTTCAATTTCCTGGTCGAATACCACCGCCTGGGCTGGACAGATCAAAGAGCATATCTCGCAATCCAGACAATTAACGGCGGTGAAGGTGATGGCAAACTGTTCCTCGTCGCTGGCAAAGGTCAAGGCCCCCGTGGGACAGAAACGCCCACAAAGGCCGCAAGCCAGGCAGTCGTCGTTTATGGCGACGTTAGCGAAAGGCAGGCCGTTTGCCGCGAACCGATTCACCGCTGGCGGCCCCAATTGGGGCAGTACACGGGCCAGGCGCCGCCGTGCCAACGGCACTCGTTGAGGTACTTTCTCCTCGGCTAACGAAGAAGTCTCCTCCAAGGTGGACAGAGAACTGGCTATCGTCTCCGCCAGCGCGCCCTGAGCCGAACGGCGCAGCGAAGCAAAGAAGTCGCGCCGGGAGTAACGGGGTTGGTCGCTCTGCGCCACCGGTCGCTTCAGCCCCTTCGCGGCCAGCAATTCAGGTGAGCCCCGGTAAGTGAGGACCCGCCGCTTTTGTCCAAAGATGGTCAGCAAACGGTTGGCCATCCCGACCGTTCGCTCCATACTTGCTTGTACGGAACCCAGTGGGCAATCCGCACAAACCTCATCGTACAACCAAAGCGTCTTTATCCCTTGAGCCACGGCGCTCAGGAGAAGGGGCAGGGAGAGGCTGCCCAGACACCCCTTCAGGGCAACGATGTGCTCGGCGTTGGCCCTGGTTTCGGCCAGAGGCTCCTTGCGCTCGCAAGCCAACTCAACCGCCGTGCCAGCCAAAGGTGCCAGCACAGCTAATAACTTGGCTTCCGCACCGCCGCCGGTTCCGAAGACCTCGGTGGGGCAAAGGTGAAGGCACAGGCCGCAACCCACGCAACGCTCAACGTCCAGGGCGATGGGGTCATCTTCGGTGATGGCCTGGGTGGGACAGGTTTCCAGGCAACGCCGACAAGCCCCCCCCTTGTGACGCCGTCGCAGACACCATTCAGGGGCAAGACTGACCGGGGCGGCTTCGAACCGCTCCAGAATCCTGGCCAAACCGGGTAATTGCAGCATGGGCACTACTCACCCATCAGCCGGCCGCCGTCAAAGCAGAAAGTTCAGCTATGGATGTCTCTAAAACATCGTCGAGGTCTTTCTTGACAAAGACCCTTGTGGCTCTCGCCAGACACTTGTAAAAATCAGTGCCTGCGTTTTCCTCTACATTATCTGCAAATTCAGACACCCATGCTCCCAGGTGATCCTCCAAGAACCCTCTCTGCTTTCTTAGATAATCCATAGCATTCTCGAAATCGGACTTCTCAATAGACTCGATTTCCTTGAAAATGAGGTAATACATAAACTCCAGCTCGATGGCTATGTGGTCAGGAGCTTCCTTGAGACTTCCTGAGATGCCCAGCCCAACTTCCCTGTACCTGTTTCTTGCATCCATGGTTGAATCTCCCATGATCCGTCTCTCTCTCTCGAGATAGACGGACCCGTAGGGTGGAGCAAGCAGCCCAAATGGTCCCAGGAAGAGCTTGGAGTAGTCAATGCTCAACTGCTCAATATCGGTCTCTCTCCTCATGCTAGAGACGTGTTCAGCGGCTTCTGCGCATACGCTGCCCATCGCCTCCTCCAGCTCTGCCAGTTCTCTTATGGTATCCTCCTCCGGCAGATAGTAGCACGCCGATAAACGCTCGTAGGAATCTCTCCTGTTCTCTTCATGGCGCAAAAAACATTCCATTTTCATAAAGTACCCCAGACCACTATCCTATGCTATCTCTCAAAGAATAGAAAAGCACTGGCCCTGGCGGACCAGTGCCTGGTACTACTGGATCAGGCCACTATTTGGATGCTGTCTTTGGCGCCGCCTCCAGTTTGAGGTACTGCTCTCCTAGGGTGTACAGCAGCAGCAGCGCCGCCAGCGCGAATGCAACGACGAGCCATTCCCAGATAGTAGGCGTGTACGTGACGATCTCTGGCAGCCCTACTGCCATAGGGCCGTAGGGTATGATCTGCCCAGCCAGTAACAATTCTATGCGCCCCGCGAACATGCCGAGTAACACTAATACTGAGGCTGCGACCTTACCGATGATGGTGGCACGCACCGATGGGATAAGCATTAGAATGAGTGGTACAACCAGACCAAGCCACAGCTCAAAGTGGTACGGCCATGAACCTACGATGTGCTCGAATGCTACGAACTCCGGGTAGGTGGCCGACAACCCGACGATGGTTCTCCACGCGAAAAAGAGCAGCGCGATACCTATGACAAGCCCCAACATCTTTCCGAGCTCGTTGTACAACGACGCCTGATCTTCTGGCAACCCGCCGCGGGCGAAGTGATGGTAAGCCAGGCTGACCAGCACGATTGCCGCCAGGCCGCCGAGAAGCGCTGTAAGTAGGAAGTACACTGGCATGAAGGCGCCGAAGAAAGCCGGCCGTGCCTCGGTCAGTCCAATAGATGCGCCGAGCATTGAGGATGCAGCGATCGCAAAGAGAAACGCGAGGATGCATAGTGCTTTGCTGGCCTGACCAGCGTGCATCTTCCAGAACGTTGCCAGTAGGAACACCAGGTAGAAGCCATACAGTGTACCCATCCACCAGAGAGTAGATGTCAGGTTCGGAGACGTCAAATACTTAATCATGTTCCAGGGCGAACCGAGTTCCAACAACAGGGATACGAAAGCGGCAATAAGCGCAGCGATGGCCAGAAATACTGCGCGCTTCGCAACCGGCTCGTATCGTTCGATGCCGAATACCAGGGGTATCGAGGCTACGAAGGCCAGACCAGTGCTCGTCAGGGCAAAAAAGGTGTACGCTGCGAGGGGTATAGTCCAGAACAGGAGGTTGGTCGCACCGTATATCACATGTCCGACAGTGAACGCCTTGTACGCGGTGAACAGTCCCGCGAGCATGGCGATTCCCAGCGCTGCAATCCATCCTGTGTACAGAGGCGATGCCCCTTTTGCTTTTACCATTTATAGACCTCCTTTAATTTTTTCGTAGGTGCCCGGGTTGAAGGTTCTGACGTAGTATATATTCGGCTCGGTTCCGAGCTCTTCTTTGAGTCTGAAGGGCTCGTATTTTCCGAGGAGCTTGTTCACCTCGCTGTTCAGGTCGTCCAGGTCTCCGAATATCCTTGCGTTAGCGGGACATGCTTCCACGCAGTACGGCAGCTTTCCCTTCCTGATCCTGTGGTCGCAGAAGGTGCACTTCTCCACAACACCTTTTGGTCTTATACCGGGGAGGGTCTCTGCTCTCTCTGGATTGTAGTAGGGAATCACGTTCCCTCTAACCTCTCGAGTGACCTCCAGGGGAGACGAAGTGCCGCCCTGTATTAAAGCTTTCTCGTCCTTCCAGAACTTGTGGGGTTTTTCCCAGTTGAAGTAGATTACCCCGTAGGGGCACCTGGCCATGCAGTACCTGCAGCCAATGCATTTACTGGGGTCGTGCATGGTTATCCCGCCTATGCTCTTGTGCATGGCTCGTGTGGGGCAGCCCTTGACACACGGCGCATTGGCACAGTGGTTGCAAAGTGTTGGGATATAGTCGTATCTGACGTTCGGGAACTTGCCCACAGTTCTATTGATTTTGTTGGACCAGGCAGTACCCTCCTCGAGGTTGTTTTCGTTCTTGCAGGCTATAATACAAGCCCCACATCCGGTACACCTTTGAAGGTCTATAACCATTGCATATTTGCTCATAGCTCACCTCCTAGACTTTGGTCGCCTTAACCCTTACGACACCATAGAACGCCGTGCTTCCGCTCAGGCGGTCGTAGTCCGCAGGGATCAGGTCGTTGTTGTTCCCGCCTCTGGGAACTTCGCCGTACTCCTTGGCAGCCACCCTTCCGTAGGCCCAGTGCCCCTGTCCATAGGATTTGGCAATCGTTCCTGGTCTGGTGCCTTCCCACAGCTTTGCCGTGCACTCCAGCTCGCCAGTCGGAGATGTCAGCTTTATTCTGTCTCCGGTCTTTATGCCGAGCTTTCCAGCATCCGCCGGATTTATCTTGGCCACGTCGTCCCACGGCTCGTCTCCGGGATCAAGGTCTCTTAGTTCCTGAAACCATGAACAGTTGGCCGACCTGCCCTCCCTGTTGAGTCTCGACTTGTAGTCCACGAACACGAAGGGATACTCGGCCTCGCTTCCCCACATGAAAGGCTCTTCGTAGTGGGGTATAAAAGCCTGTTCGCCTCTGGCCTGGTAGTTGCACGTCTCCAGGATGTCATCAACGGTTGTTTCGTGCTTCTCAGCATGCCCCTCCAGGGCTTCTTTCAGGGTCTCGCTGTAGAGCTCGAACATCTCGGTCTTGGTTTTCATGGCGCCCCACCGCTTTCTGAAGGGGTAGGGATCGGAGTTCCAGACGCCAGTGGCCCTGAATTCCTCCCAGCCGCTGAACTTGTCTCCGCCCTGGTACTCAGCCGGATCCCACAGTTTGTGGGTAGCATACTTGAGCGCGTAAAGGGCGAACTCTTTCCCGTTGGTCGGAGTTTTGCCGGTCTCTGGGTCCTTGTACTCCTGGTAGTGCCTGAGCAGGTTATCGAAGCCCCTCTCCGCCAGCTTTTCGGCAATCAGCCAGGGTATCCAAGTCTCGTCTGTCTTGACATCCCATACAGGGTCAATCACCGGCTCGTTCAAGGTAACATGGCGGTATCCGTTTCCGTGTACCTTGACGTATCCCCACTTCTCGAACATGTGGTGCGTAGAGGGCAACACTATGTCGGCGAACCACGTGAACTCCGATGCGTTGGTTGTGATGTGTACGAGGAAGGGTATCTTGGCCAGTGCCCTGTGCCACCTTTCATTCTGGGGGCACGAGAAGGCGAAGTTGTTCATGTAGCCTATCGCCACCTTGATTTCATTAGGATCCTCGTTCAATATGCCGTCCGCTGCATTGTTGGTGACTACTCCGCCTCCGGACTTTCCTTCGGTAAGGGCGGGGAACTCCTTTCTGCCCCTGTGGTCAATCTTCTTGTGCCCTTTCCCCTCCTTGGCGATATCGTCAAGGAAATCGTCAGGACCGGGAAAGCTTTGGGTGTACTCTTTATTGGCTTTGAGGGTTCCGCCGACGTTATCCACCGCGCCCACCAGTCCATTGAGGGCGTGGGCTGCCATACTGGCGTACGCTCCTCTGACCTGCATCACGGGACCGCCGCCTACCCAGGAGATAGCATGGGGCGCCGCCTCGCCATACCCTATGGCCACTTTTTTGATCTGCTCCGCCGGTAGACCCGTTTTCTCTGCTGCCCACTCTGGCGTTTTGTCCTTCAGTTCCAGATTCCACCACTTGACCAGGCCGTAGGTGTATTTCTCCTCGAAGTCATCCTCACTGACTTCCTCTCCCGCCACGAACTTGTTGACGCCGTCAGTGAAGTTGCCCACGAAATCTTTGTACCACAGCCCCTCTGTCAGGATCACGTGCGCTATGGCAACCGCCAGGGCTCCGTCCTCGCCGGGCTTGATGGGCAGCCACTCATCGGCCTTCGCAGCGCTGGCAGATAACCTCGGGTCTACGACCGCGACCTGCGCCCTGTCAAGCATATCTCCCCACACGCTCAGATAGTAGGAGACCTGCCTGTTAGCTGAAATGGGATCGGCGCCCCAGAGGATTATGTACCTCGTATTTAGAACGTCGTACTGTCTATAGGCCCATTCCCCTTCTGTGTAGTAGGACCCGAACTTCTCTGCCTCGGCGCATATCGCACTGTGGGAGATATTGTTTGGAGAGCCGATGATCTTGGTCATGCGGTCGTAGAGGATGTCCCGCATATACGAGTATCGTCCTCGCATCAGCATATACTTGTGGGTCTCGTTGTTGTTCCTGAGCTCCATTATTTTGTCGGCTATGGTGTTGAGCGCTTCGTCCCATGATATGGGGACGAAGCCTGGGTCCTCGTTCCGGCCCTTCCTGGGGTTGGTTCGCTTCATCGGGGTTTTGACTCTGTCCGGGTCATAGACCTGCTGCAGACCCAAATGCGCCCTCGGACAACTGGCCTCTCCATGCACCTTAGAGTGCGAATTTCCCCTGACTTTAATAGCTCTTCCATCCACCACGTACACCTGTGAGGAGCACCAGGAAGTGCAGCCCTGGCAAGTGGTGGGGTGCCACTCTCCACCTCCCCCCGGCAGAGCGGTGATGGTTTCAGTGAGAGCTCTCAACTCTGGTTTTATTGCTGCACCGACCGTAACAGCAGCCCCCCCTGCAGCCCCTGCCAGCTTCAGGAAGCTGCGCCTTGATATTGATAAACTCCACACAGCCGTGGCCATGCCATTTCCATCTTTTTGCTTTTTCATTCCTGCTCTACCTCCTCCGTACTGGAATAGTGATTAGATCAATATACTCAACAATTAAAGTGTAGCAGTAACTACTCAGGTGCCTGGCACTTTTGCTTGAATCTGGTCATTCCATACGATTTTGTGACAGGCGGGCTCTGCGTTTCCTGTCGGATTCTGTAAGTGCCAGGCACCTTCAAGCGGCCAGCCTGAGTAGTTACGTGTAGCATAAAAAGCCGCAGTGTCAAGTCGAGACTATCACGGGCTTGCGCGTTGAAAAGTTCTTCAAATCTATCAGCGGTACCCGAGAAAAGCGAGGAGTAAGCGCCCTCGGAGCCCTTGTTCATTATATCATATTTTATCAGCCAACTCTCCCAGCATACACTTCATCCGTTCGTGGACATTCATGAGGGATAAGCATTCTATCTGTCGAGTAGCCTTCAGCAGTTTTCCGCTCAAGCTTTGAATGACCTTGATGGCTACCTGAGGGCAGTCTCTGACAAGCTCCTCAAGGTCACGCTTATCGAATGCGCACATCTCCGCCTCATCCAACGCCTGAGCTATTATTTGCCCTGCCCCGTCAGGAGAGAAGAGAGCGACCTCGCCAAACATGCCCCCCTTCTTAAGTATGCTGATGATCTTCTCCTTACCCCCTTCGGAAAGTTGAAATGTCTTGACCCTCCCGGCCTTCAAGAATAGCACGAACTCCCCTGACCCATCAGCAGGATAGACCAGTGTGCCTTTTCTGTACCTCTTCGGGGTGCAGATGGTAGCAACCTGCCGCGCATCTGTTGCGCTCAGGTCAGAACAGAAACCTGTTCCTTGACAATCAGTCTTTCCCATCAGCGCAGCCTCGCCTCGGATGATGAAGAAGTGCTATCTATCTCTACTCCAGTAGTTGACCCAGCACTTATGGGCGCTAACAGTATCTTCTCAAAAAGTCGAGGAAGGACAAATCCAGCGCCGGTCGAGTAGGAGCGTAGCGACGTATGTTTCGACAAGCTCAACACAAGTCGAGGCCAAGCGGGTTGTCGGTAGACCCGCTCGCATCCTGGGTTTCGATACGA
>JACKQG010006134.1_pt1 | contig 12890 bp, 8 predicted proteins | sample 8237621 | NCBI WGS metagenome assembly JACKQG01 (sample SAMN15677084, study PRJNA649215) | marine metagenome | biome: marine; feature: Black Sea; material: saline water; isolation source: suspended particulate matter (SPM) from the Black Sea western gyre | collected 2013-06-09/2013-06-10 | depth...
ATTGACATAAGCAATTTAAACATGTTTATGATCATGAGAACTTTGGACTCTCAAGTTAGTTAGTGTCCATCAATATATGGTTATTTTTCCGAGTGATATGCAACGGTATAAGACCAAGATATCACCTTTCGGTAAAACCCTGAAGTCCTTTTTCTTGCGGTGTTGTTGAGAAGAGGCGGTTTTAAGTTTTAAGTATTTGAAAATAAGTTCAAAATCATTTCAACAAGGCATGACAAAAAAATGACACTCTCACCATAATGCGCACATGCATGTTAACCATTTGAAATAAAAAGAAATTAAGTTAAATCAATCTGTCAAGAGAGTCATGTCAAGGCAACGCTTAGGGTTTTTCCTTATGTCTTTGCCTGCCAAGGGCTTAAATCAGCTATTATAAGAGCAAGCTTAGAAACGCTTCCTTTTGCCCAATCTATGCGTCGGGCGGCACATCCCGAAAACGGTGGGGCTCAAATTTTAAACCTCGAAAAATTCAATATATTCATTTAGTTAATCCCGCCATGGCGGGATCATTTTGCTTGACCTTGAACCAAGTTGAGCGTTTTGAAACCGGCTCATAATGAAAACGTATTTCAGTTATTACATCCAGAACGGTTCATTTGGCACATTTCTTGAAAAGGAACTATCTATTCCAGTTTATGTAAAACTGTTTCAACCGTTTAGCCAAAGTAACACAATTCACACTTGTTTGTGAATTTGAAGCTTTCAGGAAATCTGAAAAAGAGAAAGGAATGAAACAGAGAGGAAGGTAACATTATGCCAACAGCCCAAGAAATGCTAAAAAAATTCAATGATACAAAAACCTTACCCCATGTAGCGTTCCGCCTGGCCCAATTGATTTCTAATGAAAATACCAGAATAAGTGAATTCGAAAAAATGATTAAGATGGATCCTACGCTGGTTGTGCGTCTGTTGCGTGTGGTCAACAGCCCATATTACGGACTGCGGCGCAAAGTTGATAGTATCTCCAGAGCTGTGGTGGTTATTGGCATGAAGAGTCTGCGCAATATAGTTGTTACCACCGGCATCAAAGAAGTATTCGCAAAAGGACCGAATGAAGAGATTTTTTCCAGAGCTCAGTTGTGGCTTCATTGTGCGGCTGTCGGTATTTGCAGCCAAATGATTTCAGAACGCATTTTCGGTCGAGCGGGTGATGATGCTTATCTTTGCGGCATTCTACATGACATTGGAATTATAGTTGAGGATCAGGTTGCACAGGATTTGTTTGTGCAGGTTTGTCAAAACTACACTCCGAATGCCAAGCCTTTTGTCAAATATGAAAAAGAGACTATCGGGACCGATCACTGTGAAATAGGACATTTATTAGCTCTTCAATGGAATCTTCCTGCTGATGTGCAAGATGGAATTAAGGACCATCATAAGACAGAAGGCGAAATCTTGCCATCCAGCCTGACCGGAATTGTCCAGACGGCAGATTATATTGTTTCTAGATTGAACTACAAGGCCATACCTGAGATGCAACTGAACCTTTCAAAGGATTTGGGTATTTATATTCGCGATAACATGGAGGAATTTAAAGCCATGACTAAAGATTTGCCTGACGAGTTGTTAAAAGCCAAAGAGCTTTATGAATCTGAAGAGGGGTAGAGGGATGGACTTTATAGACGACATCTTCAGTGAGATTGATGACCGGGAAGAAGATTTGCATCAATTAGTTGTCTTGCTAAAAAAGTATTTGCCGGATGGCAGCTTTCAGCTTGTTTTAAACAGCGGCAAGTCTGTTTCTTCAGGGGAAAAACTGGATTTGTCCCGCGAAAGCTGTGATAAACTGATAGATATGGCTATAAAGGAAAACGGTTCAATTCACCATGAGCTTCACAAAACCCTTTTAATGCATGCAATGCTTATCAAGGAGTTGAATGCAACACTAATTTTTGTTTTACCTACTCAGGACCCTGATTCGGTTTTGAAAAATTATGGCCTGTCATCTATAAAATTATGCGTTGAGCTTTTCAATTCCCAAAAAACTCATCTTGAAGAGCAAGGTCTTAGAGAAACACAAAAAATACAGATAAACCGCAAAGTTAAAGTCTTGGAAGACAAATACACCGAAATCCTGTCAGACAACCTTAAGGCCAATGAAGAGTTAAGAGAACACAGCCAATTGCAACAGAAAATTTTGGATACAGCTGCAACTGCAATATTGACTACTGACGCCCAAGGGTGCATCACTACTGCAAATGAAGAGTTCTGCTCGTCAACAGGCTTTAGCAAAGATGACGTGATCGGCAAACATCGCGACACTTTATCGGACAGGTCGTGTAAGACTGATTGCAGCCTTTTTAAAGCAGACGAAAAGCAACAAATTATCAAAAAGCGTTGCACAATACGCACAAAAGATGACAGAGAGCTTATAGTTATCAAGAATGCCGGCACTATCTATGATAGGTCGGGCAGATTTAGCGGTGGAGTGGAGTCGTTCATCGATGTTACCGACTTAGTCAAGGCACGTGAGGCGGCAGAGGCTGCAAATATTGTTAAAATGGAATTTTTGACCAACATGAGCCATGAGATCAGGACCCCTCTAAACGGAATCATCGGTATGGCGGAATTAGCTTTTGATACTAATCTTGATGATGAACAGAAGAATATGTTTTATACAATTAATAACGAAGCCAGCTCTCTACTCGATATTATCAATACGATTCTCGATTTTTCAAAGAATAATGCTGAAAAGACTGAACTTGAGGAGATACCGTTCAACTTGAGGATTTTGACTGAGGACATAGCTCAAAGTTTCGCCTACAGGGCAGAGCAAAAAGAGTTGCATTTTGTTTCATATCTGACCCCTGAAGTTCCCACACAATTAATGGGCGACCCTGGCCGGCTAAGGCAGATACTGGTAAATCTGGCAGGTAATGCCCTCAAGTTTACTGAAGAAGGTGAGATATACATCAAAGGAGAGGTGGCTGAGGACCACAAAGACTGGGTCAAGGTTCGCTTTTTAGTAAAAGACACGGGTATTGGAATACCAAAGGATAAACAATCCATAATCTTTGAGGGCTTTACCCAGGCTGATGGGTCGACTACCAGGAAGTACGGGGGGACCGGATTAGGAACCACCATATCCAAACAATTGACAGAAATGATGGGAGGGGAAATTGGTGTAGAGAGCGAGGAGGGTATGGGTAGCACGTTTTGGTTCACGGCTGTTTTTAACAAGCAAAAAGATCATGTTACCGTCTTGAAAAAAGAAAAGATATCTCTGAAAGATATAAGGGTACTGGTGGTTGATGACAACCAGACCAACCAATTTGTTCTGACGGAATACCTTAAATCTTGGGGTTGTCGGACTGAGACTTGCAGCGGGAAAGATACTCTGTCCGTTCTCAGGGAGTCTGTTTTGTCTGAAGAACCATTCAACCTGATTTTGACAGACTTTCATCTTCCTGAGGTTACAGGCTTTGATATGGCTAAAGAGATAAAAAAAATGGAAACTTTGGCAAAACTCCCCATCATAGTCATCACCTCTATTGGAAAGATAGGAGACGCTAAAAGTTGCAGGGATATAGGCATTGATGGATATTTAGCCAAGCCGATTAAACAGGATGATCTGCGTAAAGTTATTGAGTCTGTTTTGGGTTTTTCTAAAGAGGAGAATCCTAAGGGTCAAAAACTTGTTACCAGACATACGATAGTCGAGGATAATAGGAAAGAGATACAGATCCTTTTAGTAGAGGACTATCCGACGAATCAGAAACTGGCTATGAAGCATCTGCAGACTGCAGGGTACCAGGTAGACCTGGCGGACAACGGTCAGCAGGCCGTAGAGGCATTTAAGCGCAAACAACATGATCTCATTCTGATGGATATACAGATGCCCGTAATGGGCGGTTATGAAGCTACAAAAGCAATCCGGAATTTAGAAATAGAACTCAGCAAAATAGGAGATAAAAAAGATTCAGCTAAATCGGAAAAGATTCCGATAATCGCCATGACGGCGCACGCCCTGAAAGGTTACAAAGAAAAATGTCTTGAGGCTGGAATGGACGACTACTTAACCAAGCCTTTCAGAAGAAAGGAACTTTTGGACATAGTAGAGAAATGGAGCAGATCGCGTTCGATAAAGGGAAAGCAGCTCCCAACCCGGTTAGATTTATGCTCAGGAGAAAATGTTGAATTTGAGGAAGCGGATGCTAAGAAATCCGCAATCGACTCGGCTGAGCCGTTCTACCCTGAGCTCACAGCCGAAGGGCTCGTCGCAGGCCAAAATCCAAAGTCCAAAACGGATAAAGCCAATGCCCCAATTAATTTTGAAAAGGCTATAGCGGAATTTGATGGAGATAAGGAATTTTTTATTGGAGTCCTTGAAGGTTTCTTTGAGAATGTCAGGGGTCAAATTGAAACATTACGCCAGGCCGTATCTGATGGAGATGCAGACTTGGTCAGAAGAGAGGCGCATTCAATTAAAGGGGGCGCGGCAAATCTGACGGCAGATGAACTATCCAAAATTGCGTTTAAACTTGAAAATATAGGGCAATCAGAAGTTTTAGAAGAAGGTTTTGAGTTCATCGGAAGACTTGAAAAAGAGTTCCAACGTTTAGAAGCTTATGCAAGTAACGATAAAACAGCATAAAAAATCAAAAGGGACCTATTTATGAAAATTCTCATAGTGGAAGATGAGCTTGTTAGCCAAAAGAAAATGGACAAGTTGGTCCAAAGTTTAGGCCATGAGACGCTTGTGGCCATGGATGGTGTTGCGGGTTGGAAAATCTGGAGAGACGAGAGACCCAGGATTGTTATCACTGATTGGATGTTGCCTCAAATGGATGGACTTGAGCTTTGTGCCAAGATTCGATCCGAGGAAGGAGAGGACTATACCTATGTCATTATCGTAACCGCTAAAGATGAGGTTCAGGATATAATTAAGGGCATGGATGCCGGAGCAGATGATTATATTGCCAAACCATTCAACAAGGATGAACTTAATGTTCGCATCAAAGCCGGAGAGCGCGTCATCAATTTTCAGATCCAGGATATCGTAATTTTTGCTCTGGCAAAGATGGCCGAATCTCGCGATGAAGACACGGGTAATCACCTGGAGCGGGTTCGTCACTACTCAAAGCGCCTTGCCGAAACAATACTTGATAGTCCTAACCCGCCGCCGGAGTTGGACCGGTTGTTAATAGACAATATTTTTTTAACCAGTGTGCTACATGATATCGGTAAGGTTGGCATTCCGGATTATATACTCCTTAAACCCGGCCGGCTGGATGATGGAGAGTTTAGTGTCATGAAAACACATGCCGAAATCGGCTATAATACTCTCAACGAAGCCTTAGAAAAAGCTCCCAGGGCGAGATACCTGCAAATAGCTGCTGAAATAGCCCGCCATCACCACGAAAAGTATGACGGCAGCGGTTATCCGGACGGGCTCAAACAAGATGAAATACACATTGCCAGCCGGATTTTCGCACTGTCCGATGTTTACGACGCACTTGTATCCAAAAGACCCTACAAAGAACCTTTTTCTCACGATAGAGCCAAACACATAATTGCCGATAGTCAGGGAGAGCATTTTGACCCCATGGTAGTCGATGCCTTTTTAAGATGCGAACACAGCTTCATTGAAATTCATAATAAATACAGAGACGATTACAAGGAACTTCCCTCAACTTCCGTGATTAACAAGGATTAAATAGGCACAGCAGGCGTTTTAGCTTACTTTGGGTACTTTGTTCTGTGCCGCTTTCCAGCATCTTACAAAATGTTCTTCCCCAACTTGCGCCAAAGTAGTTCTTTCTTTCCGGCAGCGCGTCTCTTCAAGGGTACATCTTCCCTGGAAACTACAGCCAAAGATTGGTAGAAAGGAGTCGGGCAGATCTCTTTCCGGCAGATGCAAATCGGGTGTTTTACCGGGCTCGGGGTCGGGAATGGCTGCTAATAATGATATGGTGTATGGGTGACGCGGGTTTTCAAAAAGTTGTTCGGCCGGTGCAAATTCCATGATGCAGCCTTTGTACATCACTGCGATGGTGTCGCACAGATAACCCACGACATTAAGGTCATGGGAGATAAAAAGATAGCTTAGACCGAGCCGGTCCTGAAGGCTTTTTAAAAGGTTGATGATCTGAGCCTGGATAGAGACATCCAGGGCTGAGACGGGCTCATCGCATATTATCAGCAAAGGTTCCACGCTCAGGGCGCGGGCGATACCGATGCGCTGTCGCTGGCCCCCGCTGAATTCGTGGGGATACCGGTCAGCGCTCTCGGGAGACATGCCAACCATTTGCAGGAGTTTTTCAAGGCGCTCTTTGCGTTTGTGGGCGTTTTTAATCCCCAGAATCCGGAGTCCCTCTTCAATGGACAGACCAACGGTCATGCGGGGATTCAAAGACCCGTACGGGTCCTGGAAAACGATCTGCATATCCTTGCGGTAGAGCTTCATATCATTTTCGGCCAACTTGCTGATATCAGTTCCCCGGAAGACTATTTTGCCTGCATCAGACTCTAAAAGTTTCAGGATGAGTCGCGCGACCGTTGTTTTCCCGCAGCCGCTCTCGCCTACCAGACCCAGGGTCTTGCCCTGCTGGATTTCAAAACTGACACCATCAACGGCTTTGTTCCATGCGGCAATTTTCTGGAAAAAACCTCGGCGTACGGGAAAGTATTTTTTCAGTCCTTCAACCCGCAGGATGATGTGATCATCTCTATTTGTTTTCGAATTCATAAAGCTCTTTTGTCAAAAAGTACGGGACAGCGGGCCTGGTGCCCCTGGTCGTAATCACACATTTCTGGAAATTCTTCCCGGCACACAGGTTCGGCATAAGGGCAACGGGGATGAAACGGACAGCCCTTAGGTTTGAAAGCCGGATTCGGCACTGCACCGGGGATGCTGTAAAGTCGTTTTCCCCTTTTTAACCGGCTGGGCAGCGAGGCCAGCAGGCCCTGGGTATAAGGGTGACAGGCATGGCGAAAAATCTGAACGGTGTTCCCCTGTTCCACAATGGCACCGGCATACATGACGTAGACCCGATCGGCGATGTTGGCCACGACACCAAGATCATGGGTGATATATAAGAGCGACATGGAGCGTTTTTTCTGAATAGACTTAAAGAGCTGCAAAATCTGAGCCTGCACGGTTACATCAAGGGCGGTGGTGGGTTCGTCGGCGATAATTAGTCGGGGAGCACATGCCAGGGCCATGGCGATCATGACTCGCTGTCGCTGGCCGCCGCTGAGCTGATGGGGATAGTCCTTGAGCCGCTGTTCGGGGAAAGGCATGCCCACACTTTTCAGCAGTTGAACACAGCGCCGGTGCAGTGCTTCGGTGCCTATGTTTTCGTGAATGCTGACGGCTTCGCCGATCTGGTCGCTGATAGTAAAGACAGGATTCAAAGAGGTCAGAGGTTCCTGGAAGACCATGGCAATGTGCTTGCCGCGAATCCTGCGCATACTTTCTTCATCAATCTCAAAAAGGCTTTGACCGTCGAACATGATCCTGCCGCCTGCAATTTCGGCGGGCGGTACCGGGTTAAGCCTTAATATACTCAAGGCGGAGACGGTCTTGCCGCAGCCGGACTCCCCGACGAGGCAGACTGTTTCATCGCGTCGGACCTCGAAACTGACGCCGTCCACAGCCCGGGCGATTCCGTCACCGTCCGGGAAGTACACTTTTAAATCCTTTACGGAAAGCAGGGTGTCATTAGTCATTAGTCACTTGTCATTGGCCATTAGTCATTTGTCATTGGAGTGCTACGCTTGAGGAGCACTTCGTTTGAGGAGCGGCCTGGCGGCCTTGAGGGGTATTAATAAAAAAACTTTTCCCCCTTAAGCGAAGCGATCCTGAAGCGTAGCGCTCTTCAAGCATAGCGCTCTTTTCTATCCTCTTTCTTTGTGCCTTAGTGGCTGAACGGTTATGTCATCTGTTATTGTCTCTATCTGAGCTTTGGATTTAAAATATCCCTGAGTCCTTCCCCGAAAAGGTTAAAGGAGAGGACAACAACCAAAATGGCGATGCCCGGTATGAACGTGAGCCAGGGAGCATCAAAAATGAAATTTTTGCCGTTTGAAAGGATATTACCCCAGGTGGCGTGGGGCGGCGGCACCCCGAACCCCAAGAAGCTCAAGCCGGCTTCCGTCAAAATGGCCGAAGCAATCCCGATGGTGGCAGAGACCAGCACAGGTGCGATGGCGTTGGGCATAATATGACGAAAAATGATCCGAAAGTTGCTGACACCCAGGGCTTTTGCAGCCGCCACGAAGTCCTGTTCTCTCAATGAGAGGAATTCAGCGCGCACGAACCGCGTGGTGCCCATCCAACTGGTCAGCCCGATGACAATCATGATGTTGTAAATACTTGCAGGGAGCAGGGCTACCACCGTGAGGATCAAAAAGAAACTGGGAAAGCAGAGCATGATATCCACGATACGCATGATCAGAGTGTCAACGGAAATCGTATTGATAAGCATATGTTGTCCAAAGTAGCCTGCGATGCCTCCCATGAATATGCCGATGAGTACGGATATTCCGACGGCCACAAATCCGACCGTCAGGGAAACCCAGGCACCCTGGAGCATTCTGGCAAAAACATCACGTCCCAGATCATCGGTTCCCATCAAATAGATGTCCAGTCTGGGGACTTCTGCAGGCTGCAAAGAATCAAGGTGCGGTTCAGCCAAAGGCGGACGCAGCTTTTCCTGGAGGCGTATCAGGGCGGGGTCGAATAGCGGGTCTGAACCCGAAGTCACAATGAGACCGACGAGGGCACTGACGAAAAAAAGGATAAAAATAAACAGCCCTAAAATTGCCAGCCGGTTTTGTCTGAAAAGGAGCCAGAATTCTTCCCACCGGGTTCGTTTTGGTGCCAGGGGCTGGTCGAATTGGAAATCCTTGTTCAATTTTGCCTCTAGGTTCATTATATTGTTCCCTCTCCAGGTTTAAAACTTTCACCTTTCAAGCAAAAAAACTGAGGTAACTTCTAAATAAGTTCTGGTCAGTGGCCCGGCAACCGGCAATAAAATTTAAAAACGTCTGAAACTTACGCAAAAGTGAGTCTAAAGAAAAAACAGGGCCATAACAATTAAATAAGAATGCTCTATGGTTATTACGTCTCTATTGTTTATAAACATATCAGATAGTTGCTGTTTTTTCTTAAAACTCACTAATGCGTTCAAACAGTCAGCCATTTTCAAATTTCATTACCGGTAGCCTCCATTTATTGAGAAGGTACAAACTTAACACCTAATTTTCACAGGCGTATCCTCGGGTCGACGACAATGTAAAGGAGGTCCGAGATAAAGGTGCCGGCCAGCACCAGCACCGCTGAAACAAAGTTGACCGTTAGAATAACGGGGTAATCTCTGGCCAGAATCGCCTCATAGGCCATGCGTCCCATGCCGGGCCAGGAAAAGATGGATTCGATAATAACGGAACCGCCGATCAGTCCCGGTAAAATCAGGCCGAACATGGTGACAAAGGGTAGCAGGGCATTGCGCAGAGCATGTTTATAGTGGACCTGCTCCGGCGGCAGCCCTTTGGCCCAGGCGGTACGGATGTAGTCCTGGCCCTCTACTTCCAACATCTGACTGCGAACATACCTGGAGAGAACCGCGACGCCGCCGGTGGCACCCAGACCTGCGGGAAGCAGCAAATGCCAGATCCTGTCCATGATTACGTGTGGCAGCGAAGCGTTTCCAAACCCGAATGTTTCCATACCGATCACCGGCACATGGAAGCGGGTCACGACGAAAATAATCAGGATATAGGCAAAGAAGAAGCCGGGAATGGAGATTAAAAGATAGGATAAAAATGTGGCGCTGCGATCGAAGAGGCGGCCTCTGAAAATGGCCGAGCGAATTCCCACGGGGAAAGAGAGCGTCCAGGTAAGGATAGTGCCCACAATGAAAAGCGGCAGGCTGTTTAAGAATCGTTCCCAGATTTTTTTAAGAACCGACTGGTTGTCCTTCCAGGAGACGGTTTTGCCGGTGAAAAGGTCCTGGTAAAAGTAGATGTACTGGACGTACAGGGGCTTGTCCAGATGAAACTCTTTTTGAAATCGTTCAACCATCTCGGGAGTGAACTTGGGATTGAGGGGGTCCACCTGGCTGGGTTTTCCCGGTGCCAGATGAATAATCAAAAAAGATACGACAGAGACAAAGAAAAGTGTAATCGTTTTTTGAACCACACTGCGGCCGATAAATGATATCATAGTCTATCCCTCGTCCAACATAAAGGGCATCTTGGCAAGTTTTATCCATTTGTTAAAATGAAACGCGTAGTTTCCGGTCTTGGTCGGTTTGATCTTCTCATAGCGAACATTACCGTCGTCGTCGACGGTTTTTAGTACGATGCGTTTGTCTAAGACGGCCGTCCATTTGCCTACATACAGGAACGTGTATGGTTGCTGACGAGCGATAATTTCATGAAGTTTGCGGCAGTATTCGACCTGGCGACTGTGATCGTATTCCTGCCGGATCTTGGTGATGAGATCGTCGGCTTCGGTGTTTTTGAACCCCACAAAATTAAGCTGATAAGGATTGGTCTGGCTCGAATGCCATATCTGGTACAAATCAGGGTCAATACCCATCTGCCATCCTAAGATAAGGGCGTCAAAATCTGCCTTGTTCACCCGTTCCTGAATAAACACGGACCACTCTAAAAGATCGGTACGAACATCGATGCCGATCTGTCTCCACGCATCCTGGGCAATGGCCAGTATAGCTTTGCGTAAGTCATTGCCGCTGTTGGTGATGAGAGTGAAATTAAATATTTCGCCGTTCTTTTCAAGCCGGCCGGCTTTATTGCGTTTCCAACCGGCCTCAGCCAGCAATTTTAGAGCACCTTGAGGATCATAAGGCAGCGGCTTAATAGAGTTGTTATAATAATCGGTCTGTTTGACGAAAGGTCCGGTGATCTTCTCTCCCTGCCCATAAAGCACATAGCGGATGATCTTGTCTATATCAATGGCCATACCCAAAGCTCTTCTAACGCGCGGATCATCAAAGGGCTTTCTCCGGATATTGTACCCGATATAAGTGTAGCCGAAGGCCGCGCCGGAAAAGTTTTGGAACTTGGGATCTTTTGCCAGGCGGTTTACCTGGTGTGGTTGAACGCCGTAGCTGTCAATCGTACCGGCATAAAATTCCATTTCCTGGGTCAACAGGTCCGGTATTACACGATAGATATAACGCTTATAGTTGGGCGGCCCCTCCCAGTAGTCGTCAAAGCGATCCAGGGTGATGTATTGATCTGATTTCCAGATGAGGAACTTAAAGGGTCCGCATCCGACGGGCTGCCGGTTAAAAGCACTCTGACGCATGGAAAAAGTCTGGGGGTCTTTACCAAGACCGAGGGCTTCTTTTTTGAGAGCCCGGGAGTTGAGCAGATGCTCGGGAAGGATTCCCATGCCCCAAGTCCCGATGGCAGGAGAGTAGAGCCGCTTGTAAACGATTCTGACAGTCAGCGGATCAACTACTTCTACAGCCTTGACCGGCTCGTAATCGGCTATGCGCGGTGAAAGATTCTTAGGATTCATAATCGACTCAAAGGTAAATTTGACATCATGGGCATCAAAAAGATGGTTGTCATGAAATTTTACCCCGGGCCTGAGCTGAAAAAGTATGATGGGATTATGTTCGGTGGCCGGCAAAAGCTCCCGAGCATATGCAGCCAGTCTTTCTTTTGCAAGCAAATGATCGGCCCTTAGAAAATTTTCACTGTGAAATGATGCAAAGTAGTTTTTGCCCAGAAGGTATGCAAGGTTTTTAAAAAGATCCTGATCGACCCGGTTCAAAACCAGCTTGATCCTGGCAGGTGCATTCACGCTGATATTCACATTTATTTTCTTGTCTTTGGCAGTAGGATCGTTTTCCTGCCGAGTCACAACAAATTTGTGGGGAGGAATGAAAGCAATGCTGCTGAGATGGTCTAAAGATTCTTTCAAAGCCGTTTGCGCTATGCTTTCATTTTTCTTTGCGTCCTTAAGAAAAGCCACCAACTCTTTTGGGCCTGCTATTGGCAGTCCGGGGATACGGGCGGATTCGTTGACGTAAAAATAGGCCTCTTCATAGACTTCCCAGGAAGTAGCCAGACGTCCCCTGAAGCGCAATTGCTCATCACGATCAATAAGCCCTTCAAAGACCATGTCGTTGATAGCGCTGCTGGCCGAGTCCGCCGATAAAATGGGGTTCAAAATACTGGCGTCACCGATGGACCCCGCAATATACTGATTGAGTCGTTCAGGATTTCCCCGTGTCTGTTGCTCGTAGGTGGGGACCCAGAAATAGGATTGCAGCAAGACCAGGATTAGAAGTATGGGCGCTAGGATGAGGACTCGTTTGGTAGTCATATCTGTTTACTAACGTTTTAAGTTTTAGGTTTTAAATTTAAGTATTTGCAAATAATCGTAAAACAATAGCATAGAACCTAACACTTAAAACCTAAAACGTGATGAATTCGACTTTTTTCGAATTCATCAATATATAATTTCGTGCATCTTTCACTAAAAACCAACAAGAAATAAACAATTAACGGATAGCATCCAATTGAGCTTTAACTCAGTTGGAGTCTAAGTAAATGTTATTAAAGGATAAACAGCGTAAGATATAAACATAAGAAATTAGTGGGGGTGAGTCAAGGAAAAAGCGCTTCAAAAAAAAGCGGGCTACGTTTTAACTGTAACCCGCTTTTTTATAATATATTTACAGGGGCTTATTCTGCAGGCGCCGGGGCTATGGCCGCCTCTGCTTTCAGTTCTGCCAAAATCTCATCAATTGCATCCACTTTTTGTTTGACTATCTCAAGCTTAAGATTATCAATGTCGAGCTTGGCGGCTTCGGCAAGATAGCTCTTTGCATTTTCAAGGTCGGCAACGGTTTCTTTGCTGGCAGCAACATCAGCTTTGTACGTGAGGA
>JACKQG010006135.1_pt1 | contig 12886 bp, 14 predicted proteins | sample 8237621 | NCBI WGS metagenome assembly JACKQG01 (sample SAMN15677084, study PRJNA649215) | marine metagenome | biome: marine; feature: Black Sea; material: saline water; isolation source: suspended particulate matter (SPM) from the Black Sea western gyre | collected 2013-06-09/2013-06-10 | depth...
TAAATGGTATAGGAGGAATACGTAATGTATGATTTAGAGGGTCTTTAAAATATAACTTTGTATGATGTTTCTTTATTTCTAATTCTACTAAATCTATACTAGCAAAATACCTTTTTATTTTCTTTAATGCAATGCTTGATTTGTCTACTATTTCAAATATTTGTTCTAGCACATTATATGAAATAAGCTTAGGGTTTATCAAATCTAAACAGTCATCACAAAGGTCTGGGGACTTTAATCTTAATTTAACTCCATCCAATTTTTGATTATAGTCGTTTAAACATCCCCTATCTTTATTCATATGAGTTTTTTGTTGTACATCTTCTAAATCATCAAACATTAATAGATGTAATATATTAGTAACTATTTCAATTATTATTGGATACCTTATCTGAGAATCAACAAAGTTTTTCCAACTGGTAGTTTTAACATAAATATTCTTTTTAAAATCTGTTAATGAAAAGAAATTACTAAATGAGGTTGATGATAAGAAAATAACAATTTCTTTTTCTTTAATTGTATTGGCTCTTCTAAACGCATTACACACATCATAATAATCTTGGTGCGATTTTGGTTTTACTTCTTCATAGGTTTCTTCACTGCCAACAAATTTCATCAATCCATTAGAATCATTTAAAAATGAAACAATTTCATTATAAATTTCTTCTTGAAGATAGGTATCTCTAATAAGGTGTATTTTCATAAAAACAAATGTAAAGAAAAACTCCTAAAAAAAACATAACAACAGATTATAAATGAAATTAAGTTTCTATTTTTGCAGCCAACTAAAAAACTAAATTACAGTGCATTCTGAAGGACTAATTTTATTTTTCTTAGCTGGTATCGTAATGGTAGGAATGGGTGTATTGCTCTCATCATTATTATCTCCTAAAAAACAGAATGATGTAAAAGAAGAAGCATTTGAATGTGGTATCCCAACAGAAGGACCTTCATGGTTACAGTTTAAAGTTGGGTATTATTTATTTGCTATTTTATTCTTAATTTTTGATGTAGAAACAGTATTCATTTTCCCATGGGCAACAGTAATGAAAGAAATGGGAATGGTAGCATTTATTGAAATCCTCATCTTCTTTGTAATATTAGGTTTAGGTTTAATCTATGCTTGGAAAAAAGACGCATTAAAATGGGAATAGATAATACAAATAATCCTACTCCCTCAGAAAAACCAACTGTTCCTTCTGATTTCCCTGGAGAAGTTCTGCCTGCAGGAAATGGAGCGAATATAGTTGTAACTTCAATTGATAGTGTAATTAATTGGTCAAGAGCTAATTCATTATGGCCTTTAGTTTTTGGGACATCATGTTGTGCAATAGAAATGATGGCAGCAGGAAGTTCAAAACATGATTGGGCAAGATTTGGGGTTGAAGTTGCAAGAGCTACACCAAGACAAGCTGATTTAATAATAATTGCAGGAACAATTGTCAATAAAATGGCTCCTGTACTTAAAAGATTATACGATCAAATGGCAGAGCCAAAGTATGTTATTGCAATGGGTGCTTGTGCTATTTCTGGAGGTCCGTTTTTCTATAATTCTTATTCGGTAGTTAAAGGTGCTGATCATATTATTCCTGTTGATGTTTATGTCCCTGGATGTCCTCCAAGACCAGAATCATTATTGCACGGAATTATGGAGTTGCAAAAGAAAATAAAAACGGAATCTATCTCTAATCCAAGAGATGCAATGGAAGATTTTATATAATGAATAGAGAAGAATTGCAAGATAAAATCAACTCATTTGGTATAGAAGTTTCTTTTGCTGAATCTGAAGTTCCTACACAATTTCTTACGCCAGAAGTTTCATCAGAAAATGTACATGCTTTAATTTCAGAATTAAAAAATAACTCTGATACAAATTTTGATTATTTGTTTTGCCAGACAGGAATAGATTTCCCTGACCATATAGAAGTTTTATATCATTTAAGAAACACACAAAACAATTCAGAAATTGTAGTAAAAGCTAAAATTGAAGATAGAGAAAATCCATCAATAGCCTCTGTTTCTGATTTATACAAAACTGCTGATTTTCATGAAAGAGAAATCTTTGATTTATTTGGAGTAAAATTCAACAATCACCCAGATTTGAGAAGAATATTTTTAGATGATGACTGGGAAGGGTTCCCTCTAAGAAAGGATTATGTTGATGAAGTAAATATTGTAGAATTATAATGAGCGTAAAAGAATTACATAAAGCCACACAATCACAAGAGTATTTTGTGAACATGGGACCTCAACACCCTTCTACACATGGGGTTTTGCGTTTATTACTAACTTTAGATGGGGAAACAATAACAAAAGTTGAGCCTCATTTAGGATACATTCACAGGTCAATTGAAAAGATGTGTGAAAAAGATTCGTACCAACAGATTGTTCACCTAACTGATAGAATGGATTACCTTTCGTGTCATATGAATAATGAAGCAGTTTGTTTGGCAGTTGAAAAAGGTTTAGAGTTGGAGGTTTCTGATAGGGTAAAAGTCATCAGAACAATTATGTCCGAGTTAACACGCTTGTCTTCTCATCAGCTTTGGTGGGGTGTTATGGGTATGGATTTAGGGGCAATTACATCTTTCCTTTACGGTTTCCGTGATAGAGAAATGATTACAGATATTTTTGAAGAAACTTGTGGTGCTAGATTAACAATGAACTATAATGTTCCTGGAGGAGTAATGTTCGATATTCCTGCAAATTTCCAAACTAAAGTGAAGGAATTTATCACTCATTTCAGAAAAAAACTTCCTGAGTACGATCAGTTAATGACAAATAATATCATCTTTAGAAACAGAACTGAAGGTATTGGAATTCTTACAAAAGAAGATGCAATTTCTTTTGGAGTAACAGGTCCTAGTGGTAGAGCGTCAGGTTGGAGTAATGATATTAGAAAATCCCACTCATACTCAGCATATGATAGAGTTGATTTTAAAGAAATTATTAGAACAGAAGGAGATTCATTTGCAAGGTACAAAGCAAGAATTGATGAGATGTGGGAAAGCATGAATATAATTGAGCAGTTAATTGATAATGTCCCAGAAGGTAGTTGCAGAGAAAAAACAAAAGCAGTAATAAAATTACCAAAAATGGAAATCTACCAATCAGTAGAAACTGCAAGAGGAGAATTAGGGGTTTACATAAATAGTGATGGAAAGAAAAATCCGTACCGAGTTAAATTCCGTTCACCAGGTTTTTCAAATTTAAATGCACTAAATACTATGGCAAAAGGAGGGAAAATTGCCGATTTAGTTACAATAATGTCCACAATTGATTTAGTAATCCCAGATATAGATAGATAATGAAATTTGATATTTACGACTTTTCTGTATTAACGGCATCCATTCATCAGTTATTAGGTGAAATGATGGGAGAAACTGCTGTTATGATTACTGAAATGGTGATTGTTGGGATTGTTTTTCTTACTCTTTTTGCAATTTTAGGACTCGCTCTTGTATATGCAGAAAGAAAAGTTTGCGCCTTTTTTCAGCAGAGATTAGGGCCAATGAGAGTTGGTTTTTGGGGAACTGCACAAACAGTTGCTGATGCAATAAAACTCTTGTTAAAGGAACCTTTAATGACAAAATCAGCAGATAAGTTTTTGTTTAACCTTGCTCCATTTATTATTATAGTTGCTTCATTTATGGCAATTGCAGCAGTACCATTTGCACTTGGATTACAAGCAATTGATTTAGATATTGGTGTATTTTATGTAACAGCAGTTTCATCAATTGGTGTTGCGGGAATTTTAATTGCAGGATGGGCATCAAACAATAAATATTCATTGATTGGAGCAATGAGAAGTGGTGCTCAGATTGTAAGTTACGAACTTTCAGTTGGCTTATCATTGCTTACAATAGTTGTACTAACTGGCTCTCTTCAGTTTTCAGAAATAATTGAAAGCCAAAGAGAAGGTTGGTGGATTTTTAGAGGGCATATCCCTGCATTTATTGCATTTGTAATCTATTTAATTGCTGGAACTGCAGAAACAAATAGAGGTCCTTTTGATTTGGCAGAAGCAGAATCAGAACTAACTGCTGGTTTTCATACAGAATATTCTGGAATGAAATTTGCATTTTTCTTTTTGGCAGAATTTGTAAACATGTTTATTATAGCAGCAATTGGCGCAACAATGTTTTTAGGAGGATGGATGCCTTTACATTTTGGTGGCTTTACTGCATTTAATGAGGTAATGGATTTTATCCCTCCAATCTTTTGGTTTTTAGGGAAAACGGCATTTTTAATTTTTATGATGATGTGGTTTAAATGGACTTTCCCAAGATTAAGAATTGATCAATTACTTACTTTGGAATGGAAATATTTACTTCCAATTAATTTAATAAATATTTTAATAATGGCATTTATTGTCTTAATGGGTTGGTACTTTTAATCATGAAAGCAATTATTAATTACATAAAAGAAGTTGTTGGTGGGGTTAAAACCCTAATAAACGGAATGAAAGTTACCGGTTATTATATCTCTCATCCTAAGGAAATTATCACACAACAATATCCTGAAAATAGAGACACCTTAAATATGGTGGACAGATTTAGAGGGGAAGTTATTATGCCTCATGATGAAAACAATGAACATGCTTGTACTGGTTGTCAAGCCTGTGAAATTGCTTGCCCTAATGGAACAATAGAGATTATTCAAGATAGAATATTAAATGAGGAAACTGGGAAAAAGAAAAAAACAATCCTGAAACATGTTTATCATCTTTCAATGTGTACAATGTGTAATTTATGTATTGAAGCTTGCCCTACTGATGCAATTGAAATGGGGAAAGGATTTGAACATGCAGTGTTCGATAGATCTCAACTTACTAAAGTGTTAAATAAACCTGGTTCAAAATTAAGAGCTGGAGTAGAAGAATAATGGAGACAACTATATTTTATATCATCTCAGCAATTATTTTAGTGTTTTCAGTACTAACTGTAACAACAACTAAAATATTAAGAGCAGCAGTATATTTACTTTTTACTTTAGTAGCAACTGCAGCATTCTATTTTATGATGGAGTACAACTTTTTAGCAGCAGTTCAACTAACTGTTTATGCAGGTGGAATTGTAGTTCTAATTATCTTTTCTATATTACTTACTCATCAAATTAATTTAGATTTAAAGAAAATTAATTCCATAAAAAAAATAACATCTGGATTAGTATCGTTATTCGGATTTATTTTAATCGGAAATATCATTTATACACATACTTTTAAAGCTACTTCATCAGTAATTGCTGATACCTCAGTAAACGAAATTGGAAGAACACTTTTAAACTATGGTGATGGGGGTTATATTTTACCTTTTGAGGTAATTAGTGTTTTGTTATTAGCTGCAATGATTGGTGCAATTATTATTGCCAAAAAGAAATAATATGATAGAAGGAATTGAAATACAACATATCATTTTAGTAAGCTCACTTATGTTTTTTATAGGTGTTTATGGATTTATGACACGAAAAAATCTGATTACAATGTTAATGGCTATTGAACTCATGTTAAATGCAGTTAACATCAATTTTGTTGCATTTAATAAGTATTTACATCCTGAGAATATGCAAGGACATTTTTATTCTTTGTTTATTATAGCAATAGCGGCAGCAGAAGCGGCAGTAGCCATTGCAATCATTATTAACCTATACAGAAACCTACATTCTATTGATGTGGAAGATGTAAATAATATGAAACATTAATTATGGATTTTACTTACACTATCTATATTGTTCTGATTCCATTATTTGCATTTTTGGTAAACGGATTATTAGGTCATAAAATAAAAGATTCAATAAGTGGCGTGTTTGCAACTCTAGCACTTGGAGTATCAGCAATTCTTTCCTATTTCACTGCATACAACTACTTTTTTAAAGTAGGAAAAGTTGATGGTGTTTATGAGAAAATAACTGCATTCAATACAACTTGGATTAATTTTACAGACAAATTGCATATTGATTTAGGTGTTTTGATTGATCCTATTTCTGTTATGATGTTAGTTGTTATTACAACTGTTTCTTTACTAGTTCATATATATAGTTTAGGTTATATGAAGGGTGATGAAGGATTTACAAGATTTTATGCCTACCTGTCTTTATTTACTTTTTCAATGTTAGGATTAGTAGTTGCTACTAATATTTTCCAAATGTATATGTTCTGGGAATTAGTGGGGCTGTCATCTTATTTATTAATAGGATATTATTATACAAAACCATCTGCAGTAGCGGCATCTAAAAAAGCATTTATTGTTACAAGGTTTGCAGATTTAGGTTTCTTAGTGGGGATATTATTTTTATCATTTACTACTGGAACTTTTGATTTTATTACATTGAATGAAAATGCATCTATTTTAGCACAAGCTGCTCCATTAGGTTTTATGGGACTGTCTGTTTTAACTTGGGCAGTAATACTTATTTTTATTGGTGGAGCAGGGAAATCAGCAATGTTTCCCTTACATATTTGGTTGCCAGATGCAATGGAAGGGCCAACTCCTGTATCTGCATTAATTCATGCAGCAACTATGGTTGTTGCTGGAGTTTATTTAGTTGCAAGATTATTCCCAATATTTAGTGCTGTTGACCCTATAGCACTTGAAATAGTAGCTATTGTAGGAGGGGTGTCTTCACTTTTTGCAGCAATTATAGCTTGTACTCAAATTGATATAAAAAGAGTTCTTGCTTTCTCAACTATGTCTCAAATTGGATATATGATGTTAGCGCTTGGGGTATCAGGAATGGGGGAAGAAGGAACTGGGTTTATGGCTTCAATGTTCCATTTATTTACTCATGCTATGTTTAAAGCATTGTTGTTTTTAGGTGCTGGTTCAATCATTCATGCGGTACACTCCAACAATTTAACTGATATGGGTAACCTTAGAAAATACATGCCAATTACACACATCACATTCCTTATTGCATGTTTGGCAATTGCAGGTGTTCCGCCTTTTTCAGGCTTCTTTAGTAAGGATGAAATTTTAGTAGCAGCTATGAACCATAACCCAATTTATTTCTGGATTGAATGGGCTGTTGCAGGATTAACAGCATTCTATATGTTCCGTTTATACTTTGGAATATTTTGGGCTAATGATAAGAAACATGATCATGCGCATGAATCTCCATTCAGCATGACTCTCCCTTTAGTTATTTTAGCTATTGCAGCAACATTTGCAGGCTTTGTTCCTTTTAATGAATTAGTTACTTCTGATGGAGGCTTTCTAGACATTCATATCCATTGGAATATAGCCTTACCTTCTATTGCAATTGGTTTAGTTGGCATCCTTGTTGCCTATATCTTCTATAAAAAAGAAAGTAGTCTTCCATCAAAAATGGAAAAATCAGTTGGTAGTCTTTATACTTATGCTTACAACAAATTTTATATTGATGAGGTTTATATGTTTGTAACAAAGAAGATTATTTTCAACAAAATTTCTACTCCTATTGCCTGGTTTGATAGAAATGTAATAGATGCATCTATGGATAGTATTGCAAATATTACAAACTATTTCTCAGATAAAATTAAAACAATTCAATCAGGTCAGTTGCAACAATATATAACAGCTTTTATAGCTGCAGTACTTATTTTAGTATTCATTTTTAATTATTTAATCTCTTAAGTTATGGATATATTAAGTCTATTTGTTATAATTCCAATCCTAACAGTTGTTGCTCTTTTATTTGTAAAAGAGTTGGAAAAAGTAAGAGTGATTTCTGCTGTAGGTATGTTTATTCAGCTTCTACTTTCTATCAAGTTGGTATTTGACTATATTGCCGAAAGAGCTAGTGGAAATACTTCTGAAATGGTTTTCCAGAAATCATACCAATGGTTCGAAAGTATAAATATTCAATACAATGTTGGGGTAGATGGAATTTCGGTAGTGATGATTTTACTTACAGGAATCATTATTTTTACAGGAATATTTGCTTCATGGAAAGTAGCGTATCTTTCTAAGGAATTCTTTATTTCATTAATTGTATTGGCTACAGGAGTTTTCGGATTTTTCATCTCTTTAGATTTATTTACAATGTTCCTTTTTTATGAGGTAGCTGTATTGCCAATGTATTTGTTAATTGGTATTTGGGGCACAGGAAACAAGGAATATTCAGCAATGAAATTAACCCTAATGTTGATGGGGGGATCAGCATTTCTTTTGGTAGGTTTGATAGGAATTTATATGAATTCCGCTCCAGAAGGTCAAGCTTTAACTTATAATATTTTAGAAATTGCGAAACATAATATACCGATAGAAGCTCAAAGATTTTTCTTCCCACTTACATTTATTGGTTTTGGAGTTTTAGGTGCTTTATTCCCATTCCATACTTGGTCTCCAGATGGACATGCTTCTGCACCAACTGCAGTATCAATGTTGCATGCTGGAGTATTGATGAAATTGGGAGGTTACGGAGCTTTAAGAGTAGCAATGTATTTAATGCCAGAAGCAGCAAATGAGATGTCTTGGATATTTATAATTCTTACAGGGATTTCGGTAATTTATGGAGCACTAGGGGCTGTAGTACAAACAGACTTAAAATATATAAATGCATATTCATCTGTAAGTCATTGCGGATTAGTATTATTTGCAGTTTTAATGGTAAACAAAACATCATTTAATGGAGCTATTTTGCAAATGCTTTCTCACGGATTAATGACAGCAATGTTTTTCGCTTTAATTGGTATGATTTACGGAAGAGCAGGAACGCGAGATATAAAAAAACTAGGAGGTTTAATGAAGGTGATGCCCTTTTTGGCAGTAATGTATGTAATTGCAGGAATGGCATCTTTAGGACTTCCAGGGTTAAGTGGTTTTGTTGCTGAAATGACAATTTTTGTTGGAGCATTTCAACATTCTGATATTTTCCATAGAGTAGCGACAATTATTGCTGTTTCCTCTATAGTTGTAACTGCAGTTTACATCTTAAGAGTTGTTGGGAAAATATTATTTGGACCTATTATTAATGAAGAACATAAGCAACTTACAGATGCTGTTTGGCATGAGAAACTTCCTTTAATTGTTTTACTTATTGCAATTGCAGGTATGGGTATTGCGCCTCTTTGGATTTCAGATTTAATAATGGAAAGTTTAGATCCTATTGTAAATAAATTAGTAATGGTAACTCAATAAAAAATGGATATTACAAACTTTTTAATAATGAAGCAAGAGTTACTACTAACTTTAATAACTCTTTTTATTCTTGTCTCAGAGATATTTGTTTCAGATAAAAGAAGAATTATTCCTATAGCAATTGTTTTATTCGGAATACATACTCTTTTTGGTTTCCTTTATAATTCATACGGTAGTATATTTGGGGGTATGTATCAGAATAGTGAGTTAGTAAATTTGATGAAAAATATCTTGAATTTAGGAGTGTTTATTGTGCTGCTTCAATCATCCACTTGGCTTCTAAAAGAAGAAAATGAGAATAAAATTTCAGAGTTCTTTATTCTTACTTTTTCTACTTTAATTGGTATGAATTTTATGATTTCATCAGGAGATTTTTTGATGTTTTACTTAGGATTAGAGTTAGCAACTATTCCAATGGCAGCACTTGTTGCATATAATACTTATGATAAAAAGTCCTCTGAATCTGGATTGAAATTAATTATGTCAGCAGCATTTTCTTCAGCTGTTATGTTGTTTGGAATTTCTTTAATATATGGTCAATTTGGAACATTATACTTCTCTGAATTATTGTCAGCTGATATGACAAGCCCTTTGCTAATATTAGCTTTCTTGATGTTTATTTCAGGATTGTCATTTAAAATTTCGTTAGTTCCATTTCACTTTTGGACTGCAGATGTTTATGAGGGAGCGCCTACAAATGTCACATCATACCTTTCTGTAATATCTAAAGGAGCAGCTGTATTCATCTTTAATATATTGCTTTTTACAGTATTCAGAAACATTGTAGATGTATGGTCTGATGTACTATATGTATTAGCAATCCTTACAATGACAATTGGTAATTTATTTGCAATAAGACAAACAAATATTAAAAGGTTTTTAGCTTTTTCATCTGTAGCTCAAGCAGGGTTCATTTTGCTTGGTCTGCTAGGAACAAACGAACTAGGAATGGCTACAGTAATCTATTTTATATTAATCTATATTTTCTCGAATTTAGCAGCATTTGGTGTTGTTTCATCTATTGAAAATAATAGTGGGAAATTGAATATTGAAGACTATAATGGATTGTATCATACAAATCCGAATATGAGTTTGTTAATGATGCTTTCCTTGTTTTCATTAGCAGGAATTCCTCCCTTAGCAGGGTTTTTTGGGAAGTTCTTTTTATTTACAGCAGCAGCACAAAATGGTTATTATTGGCTGATATTTATTGCAGTTATCAATGCAACAATTTCATTGTATTATTATCTTATTGTTGTAAAAGCAATGTTTATTAATAAAAATGATAGTCCTATTGAAAAAATATCAAACAATTGGTACATGAAAACATCTTATATTATTTGTTTGATTGGCCTTATTGTAATAGGTTTTTATAGTGATATCTTTGAATATATAAATCAAATATCTATCGGAATATGAGTTTGTTAAAAGGGAAACATACAATAAAAGAGATTGATGGAGTAAGATGTACTGTAGTAGAAAAAAAGATTGAACAAGAAAGAGTAAATTTTCTTACATTCTTGTTAGAATTAAATGGTTTTGAGGTTAAAGTATTAGAAGAAAAAAGAAAAACTGAAGAAGATCCTCAAACATATTTATTAGGTGTTACTGACTTAGTTTTTAATCCTGTCATTTGGGTTTATGAAAGAAAATTAAAAACAAAAGATGGTAAAAAAGTAACAGCCGATTATTGGAATCAAAAAACCAAAAACCTAGAACCTAATTATTGGGATTTTAAAAAGAAGTATTAAAGATATTTATTTTTTACAGGTTTATATTAATGAAGACGAATTTCTTAGGAAATTAATTTTAATAGAATAATTCTAAAACTTTTGACAATCCAGAAAGAAAATTTCTTCCATAAAGTATATGCGATTGTTCGGCAAATTCCTGAAGGAAGAGTGAGTACTTATGGAGCAATAGGGAAAAACTTAGGCAGTGCTAAATCAGCTAGAATGGTAGGTTGGGCATTGAACAACTGCCCGAGTGATGTGCCAGCACATAGGGTAGTAAATCAAAAAGGATTACTAACAGGAAAAATACATTTTGAGGGAATTAACCTTATGCAACAATTATTGGAAAATGAAGGGCTTGTTATTGAAAACAACCAAATTATTGATTTAGAAAAATATCTGTGGGAGCCATCCTGTTTTACTCAATAACAATCCTTTTCTCAACTGTTCCACCTTCATAAATATAAAATAGTGGTGTGTTTTTTGTTGGCAACACATCCCTACCCAGTACATCAACTATTTTAATAAGTTTTCCTTTGTGTATTGGCAGTTCTTCATTTACTGAATTTACATTAGAACATTCAATATTTAACACTCCGTCATAAAAGTCCTGAATGATTTGTGTGTAGTTAAAAAGTAAAGGCAAGCTGCCTCCATTGGTGTTGGTGCTATCCCAAGCAAAAACGAAAGCATAATCTAAAGTATAGGAAGTGTTAGTGTCTAAAGTAAAAGGACCATTTGACATAATAGACCTTCTGTCAGAAGGCAGGTTTTGAGCTATAACTTCTGTCCAGGGAGTAGAGAAATTAGGATCAGTATCATCAGGAAACATAAAACTGCAAGTATCTGCTAAACTACCACCATGACCATTTCCTCCATATGTCATAACTGAATCATCACTCCAAACACCTTTTAAATAATTATAATAGTGATGTGGTGCTTGCGGATTGCCAGTAATACTAAAATTGTTATCATAATACATGTATTTATCCATGCTGCTATTCAGATATACTAACCCTTGAGCTGGAGGATTAAATCCATAACCATTTGAGGACACTTCATCATCACTATCCCCATTGTAAGTGTAGCTTAAATTTAAATTTATATTACAACCCACATAATCATCCAAATAATAGCCTAAATCCATATCAGTCCAAGTACCAATATAAGTGTCATTTAAATTATGATTTCTTCTGTTGAATAATGTTGTTTTCACAAAAACAGTATGGTTAAGTTCTGGGAAATTATCACATCTATATGCATAAAACATTATATGTATCTCTAAACCAATTTGTTCCCCATCACTTTCAGTGTGTACATCTCCTACATCATTTTTGATGATATAAACGGATTGGTCACCTAAAATATCAGGATAATCCCCATTTAATGGAATGTACTGTCCATCATTATCAACATCAATAAAAGGGGCTAAATTTTGAGATTGTCCTTTGCTAACATCACCATGTGCTGGCCAATTTTCAATTGCATCAGGCATTAGATAACTTCCACTACTATAATTAGCAATATGGTCATCAATTTCTGTTTTGTCAATTTTCCAAACTCTATCCCAATCAGCCATATCAATATCATTATGGTAGATAGAATCAGAAACAGGTCCTGACCAATAATCATTTCCTCCTTGTCTATAAGTTTGTGCAGCAAGTCTTAATTGTCCGCCATCATCAACACCACCAATCCAAAGGTCATGAGCAAAAATAGAATGTATTCCTCCACCTTTTGGGACTTCATATTTGGCATCAGTTAAATCCCAACACATAGCAGCAGGACCGACAGTTGTTGCTACATTATTAATATCTAGTACTCCCTGTGCAGCAGGTGGGCTTTGTTGGGCTATTCCTATAAAAGGAATTAGCAATAGAATTGTAAGTAATCGTTTCATAATATAAATAGGTATTGATTAATAATAGGTCAAAACTAAATCAAAAAATCACTAAATAAAAATCAAATTATTGTAATTATATCATTTCTTTACTTATACTTTAAATAGTTTACATTCTTAAAATGGTTTAAATTTAT
>JACKQG010006136.1_pt1 | contig 12886 bp, 8 predicted proteins | sample 8237621 | NCBI WGS metagenome assembly JACKQG01 (sample SAMN15677084, study PRJNA649215) | marine metagenome | biome: marine; feature: Black Sea; material: saline water; isolation source: suspended particulate matter (SPM) from the Black Sea western gyre | collected 2013-06-09/2013-06-10 | depth...
AAATTTCCAGAAAAGAAAGCGCTTACGCCTTTTATGGATAAATCCGGGTGTGCCAAGCATTAACAGAAACTTACGGATTTCCGGCTGGAAAACTACGATAAGGGCGATAAATCCTACGCTGATAAAGGCACCGAATATCTCGCTCAGCAATCTCATCTCCAAGGCAGTCACCAGCTTCCATAAAAGGTAAAAAGCAACTATGCCAAAAAAAATATTGATAGCAACCGTACCTTTTAGCAAATTGTATAAGTAATATAACAGGAATGCTACAAAAAGGATATCAACAATATCCAGGAATTTTATTTCGATAAAGAATAGAATTTCAGGAAACATTTTATTGTATAAATTAAAAACCAAAAGTATAAAAATTTTATTTCACTAAGCAGGAATGTTGGAATAATGGAATAATGGAATAATGGAATAATGGTGTAAGTAACCATTTAACAATATTTTAATACAACTTTTCTCTTTTCAATAAATATGGCAGTAAAATTTGTTCGAACCCACGGTTGATATCGGCTTCGATAAAATCGATCCTGTATTGCCCGCACTTCAGTTTTAATTCGTTTTTATAGGCTGTGATTTTTTTGGTGTATATCTCTTTAACCTCATTAGGAGTAACCTTTAGTTCCTGCCCCGATTCCATGTCGATGAATTTATACGGGCGGTTTTCATAATTGAAATCAATTTCTTTTTGTTTGTCGATAACATGAAAAAGGATGACTTCATGCTTATTATGCTTTAAATGCTGTAAGGCAGAAAACAGTTCATCTGCTGTTGAGGTACTTTCAAGCATATCGCTGAAGATGATCACAAGCGAACGTTTATGTATCTTCTCGGCTATTTCATGAAGTGTTGCTGTGGCAGAAGTCTTTTTTTGTGTATTTACCGGAAGAGGTTTAAGTAATTTTTCCAGTTCGGTATAAAGAAATTTTTGATGGACAGAACTTGATTTGTTTTGGGTAAATATCTCAATAGCATCACTAAAAAGGCTCAACCCGAAGGCATCTCTTTGTTTTTTTAACAGGTAAATCAAGGCGGCGGCGGCATAAACCGAAAATGTGATCTTATTCGGATTATCAATTGATATTTTATCTTTAACCGGAAAATACATCGAGGATGAAACATCGAGAATGATGTGGCAGCGCAGATTTGTTTCTTCCTCGTAACGTTTCACGAACAGCTTATCGGTTCTGCCGTATAATTTCCAGTCGATATGCTTAATTGATTCTCCGGTGTTGTACAGGCGGTGTTCGGCAAACTCGACCGAAAAGCCATGAAAAGGACTTTTATGCAAGCCGACAATAAATCCTTCAACTACTTGTTTGGCAATGAATTCGAGCGAACCAAATTGCTGAAGCCGGTTGTGGTTGATGAAGTAATCCAAATTCGGGAAGGTTGTTAGTTATGTTATTAAAAATATAGTTTTTAATATTCAGAAAATTCTAAACTCTAAACAGTAAACTCTAAACAGTAAACTCTAAACAGTAAACCGCTAAAGCAATGCTTCGAGTTTATTCACCAGTATTTGCTTAGGAACAGCGCCCACCTGTTTGTCAACTACCTCGCCGTTTTTAAAGAATAAAATCGTAGGTATATTCCTGATCCCGAATTTAACGGATATGCCGGGATTGCTGTCAACATCTACTTTCCCCACTACAACCTTACCTTCATATTCCTGTCCGATTTCCTGAACAATAGGACCTACCATCCGGCATGGACCGCACCATTCAGCCCAAAAGTCAATTATTACCGGTTTATCTGATTCAAGAACGATTTCGTCAAAATTAGCATCGGTTATTTCTAAAGCCATATTCGTATGTTTTAAATGTTTAACAAAAATTATGGGGCAAAATTATCATTTTTTATTTAATCGCCGTTTGTTTTTTACGGAATTTTTTCTGGGAAATTATTAAGGGTTTTGTCGGTTAATTAACAATTGTTTTTTATGTGTTTTTTTTGTCAGTTTTCACCTCCTAATTATTTTGAATGAATAAAAATTAGGGATCAATTAATATTTAGACTTCCTTTTTTTATATATTTACCGCCAAAAGCAAAACCATTGGCACTAGAAACACTTAAGGAATACATTTTATCTCCCAAACCGGAGGAGCAAAAGAGGCACCTGATTTATCAATATTTCAGTGAACTTTTCCCTAAAAGTTTCCATGAGGAAAAACGGAAATCAGATATTTACATTGACGGACAATTGGTTGTTGAGACAAAATCGCATGCTGTTGATTTTCTTGAAGGATTCTACCAGGCATTACATTACCGTAAAAAAGGATTGAGTTTTTCTGCAGTATGCGTCATTGCTCATAAGTTCATTGCTTTGTGGCGGGCAGATGACATTCCTGACTTTGCTTATAAAATTGCCAACAATTCTGACCCCATAAAACCTGCAAGGGAGATGGGAGTAATTAACGCAAAAAAAACAGGAAAAACTAAAAAAGAAATAATCAGGAAAAAAGCTTCATTTATACTTATGCCAGGAGATTTTGAAGCTACACTTTTTCAACCTACAATAATTGAGTTATTTGAATTTCAGAAAATGGTTTTGAACCTTGAAGCAAAAAGGCTACAGGTTGATTCAAGGAATTTCATCGAAACTATTACTTTAACAGAAAAGTTTTTCGATAAACCTCTCGATGCCATTCATTGCTTTTATTCTATTGTTGGTGTATGGGATGAAACGTCCATGCTAGCCATGAATGACAGCAATGAGATCAGGGCATTCAGCAGCAAAAAGGGCAGGTTCAGTGAAAAGCTTAACCTACATCCCAAGCATTTCGAAGCATTCAAAAAGTTCGTCGAAAAACGCTACATCTTTACCAACGAAGGTTCTGGATTTACAGAAGATTATTATTTCAGCCGCTTCGATGAGGTCATTTCACGGCTTAATCCCGAATACGCCAAACAGCACGGCATCTTTTTTACTGACATCAACCTGAGCAAATTTGCTTTGTGGTTCGTGCATCATTATTTCGAAAAAAAGCTGAGCGAAAAATATGTTGTTCTCGATCCTGCAGGAGGCTCAGGAAACCTTGTAACCAGTTGGAAAGGCCACCTGAAACACAAGATCATTTCGGAACTACAACCAGACCTCCTGAAAACCATCGAGCGCCGTATGCAACTTGATCCGGAAGAAATACAGACAGGATTCACCATTATCCCCAAAACCAGTGAAGGAGTTGGGCTCAACTTCCTCGATATTTCCGGTGAGGAATATCTTGAACGGCTCGAAAACGAGATCAATAAAAAAAACCTGTTCATCGACAAACCGCTGGCTTTTTTGCTGAACCCACCATATAAAAACACCGATGAAAATATAAGTAAGCGTGAAAAAGTGGATGCACAATACGATGTGCACAATAGTATAATCGAAATAACAGGCACTGATGCTGGCCGCGAACGTTACCTTGCTTTTTTGGGGCAAATCCTTAACATTTGTAAGTACCAGGTAGAAAAGCATCCCGGGTTCAAACCTGTTGTAATGATCTTTACCCCGACTTCATGGCTTATTCCCCGCCCGACCTATGTTTCTTTCAGGGAAATCTTTGACAGACATTTCAAGTTTGAAAACGGGTTTATCGTAACCGGAAAGGAGTTTTTCAAACTACCCGGAAAATGGCCGCTGTCCTTTTCGATATGGACATACAATTACAAGGGAAAGGGGAATAATAACATCGTAAAGGAAAGAGATTTTACCCATATTAAAAAACATGACCTTGATATTAACTGGAACGATACTTTAGAGAATATTGATAAAACTTTACTAAAACTGATCAGGAATTCAAAAATAATTAAGCTGGATAATTCACGAGGAGATATACGCGAAACATTACCAAAATTAATAAAGCGAAGGGACGGAGAACTCTATACCCAGCCCAGATATGATTACAGCCACGCCAAGCGTAAAGAGGATTATAATAAATTGGTGAGCGGCTTTCCGCTAAAAGATAAAAAAAGACATTTTGAATTAAAAAGAACTTGCGGGAGTGTAATTGGTGAATTTGTTGGTTTTTATGATGATAATACTCCTGTTCGAGTCAAACAGGATAACTATGAAAGAATGACTATTAAGCCTGATAGGATATGGTTTCGACTCGATAATGTGTTTATAAATATCAATCAAACGAAAATTCACAATGGTTCTCCTGATAAATATGGCTTTGCAGCTTATGATATTGAATCAGCAAAAGTTACTTTATCATGGTTTGCTATTACCAAATCCATATTAGGCTTATATCCTCTTTGGGCGAACCAATATAATATCTGGACGCCTCAAATAAAAAAGGAAATGGAAAGGTATTATTATTCCCTTTGTTTTGCATTTGCCCTTGCAGAGAATGTTTGTGTAGTTACCAAGTTCGAAGCCAATAATCCGAGTGAAGGTGCACCGGAGGTGTTTGTGGATAATCCCTTATGCCCTGCAAATCCTGATTCATTTTGGTCAACCACCCTTGATAAGGAGATTTTATCGGAGCCACCCCTTGCTAAACAGCTAGTGGACAAGATAAAAGAGCTGTACACTTTCTGGAACCAGGCTTACTGCAAAGGAAAGATCATGGAATATGTTGGCCTGCACGACGAGCCTTACTTTAAATACTTCAGCTACCCCGACTTTCTTACACCTTACTCAGGACTGGTTCAGATCAGAAAATATGCAACCATCAATAATAAAACAGATTTAGTAACCAAATTTGAAGAAATATCCAAAGTCACCAAAGTCGTCAAAGAAAATATTTACCGGCTGCTGGTGGAGGAGTTTGGGTATTTTGAGTGATTGAACAATATTTTTATGAAATAAATATTTGAATAAACTTATAATAGATTATGACTAAAGAAATATGGAAAAATATAGGATATGGTACAATAATTACTTTAGTTATCGGTGCTGCATATTTTATTGTGATAACTTATAATGATGTGAACAAATTATTTAATTATAATTTACCACTACTAAATGCTGAACATGATGAATTTAGAAATTCTATCTCTTCATTAAAAGCGGAGTTTGAGTCTAAATTTGACAATGAGAGAACAAAAGAAGACGAATTTATGCTAATAAATAAAGCATATGAAGATATTGAACTTTCGAAAAGAAATTTTGATCGAATTGAGATCAAAATAAATGATCAAATTATTCCATCATTAAATTTTCTCTTAGAATCAAATAAAAATACTCTATTTTTAATACAAAAATTAAATTTAATTGGTGACCTAAGTGATAGTATTAGAAGATTAAATTTTTTTATTGATAGTCTGGTCGCTGAATTAAATAAATCAATGAAATCAAAAAATGATACTAATGAGCAATATCCGAAAAATATGCTAAAAGAAATCAGCGACATAATCCCTGCCCAGGAGCTGGCTGTTCAGGAAACTTACAATGATTTGATCGCGGAAGCTGATGCTTTTTTTTAGCAAGGAGCAGTATGAACAAGCCAAATTAAAATATAAGGATGCGCTTAATTATAAACCGGAAGAACAATACCCCGTTCAGAAAATTGCAGAAATCGAACGTTTGATTACAGACTTTGAAACTTTAAAAGCTAATTATTTAAAACTTATTGCTGATGCCGATGAATTCTTCAAGGCAAAAGAATATTCCGAAGCCAAGCCTAAATATGTTGAAGCTTCAGCGCTGATGCCCGATGAAGAGTATCCCATAATGAAGATTGAAGAAATAAACAAAATATTCAAAGCTGAAATGCTAAAGATTCAGCAGGCTTATGATAAAGCTATTGCTGATGCCGACAAATTTTTTTCAGCTAAAGTATATGACCAGGCTCTCGACTCATACAGGATTGCAAAAGGAACCAAACCTAATGAAACTTATCCCGACCAGATGATAAATAAAATCATTAAAATTCTTGATAAAAATGCAGTAAGAAACCTCATCAGTTCCCCTGTAAATCTCGAAAACAATAAAGAAAAGAAATTCAGTTTTGAACCTGTACTGATTACCGACAGGAAAAACAGCTTTATATTTATCAAAGCAAAAAATATTTCAAATACTGAATTTAAGATAGTGATGAGTTATGGTAAGGATAGTTCAAAAAAAGGCGGTTATATTCTGCCGATTCCAGCAGGTGACGAAGTTAAAGAATATATTATCCCCATTGGCAAACAATATTCTTGGTTTTTTGCAGACAATAACTGGGTGAGCTTGCTACCCCTTGGAGGATCGGTAGAAATCAGTTTAATTAAAATTTCCAGAGAGGAGTAAAAACTATTATTCCCTAATACTTAACCTGTATCAGCCTAGGAAGACTTATGGATCTGTAATACAAATTCTAAAGTCTTTCTAATTATCGTGGGATATTAATCATCGAGGATTATGAAATATGGTTAATCCTTCGGTATGCCACATATTGTTTTGCAGGAAATTGCCCTTTATATTTGCGGGCAAAAACCACAGATGAAAGATTTATCAAAAAATGAATACAGAGAAAATATGTTCAGTCTGATAAATCAGAGTAAAATATCAGGAGCAACAAAAAAAGAATTGCAGTCAGCTTAATTTATAAGTCACCTCCTGATATTTCGAAATCTTCCTCAAAAAACTCTAAAGCCCCAACCGTAAACTTTTTCACCGGCATTTCAATTGCGATATTGTCTTCAGTGTCTGTTACCTGTATTTTCAGATTGCATTTGCCTTCTGCTTTTTGTTTTCAGAAATTTCTTAATTAATAATAGGATTATCTATTATTTCATCATATTCTATGTTTAATCCAATTATTTTTGTTATGAAATCTCTAAAGAATTTAGCTATTGATAAGGCGTCCTTAATATCTTCGTCTGACAGTTCTATTGTTGAATCAGGATACCTTATTTCCACACTAAAATCCTCCAAACTTGAAGCTTTATCAAAAATATCAGTAGTTATTTCATTTTTTTGATTTATCAACTCAAGCAGGTAAATCAAATCATGAGTAGGCCTGAATTCAAGATCAAGATGGACTAATAATCCTTTCAAATACTTTTCAACTGCTTGCTGGCAATGAAATGCTATTGTATCTTTATACTTTGAAATATGAAGAAAAGTAATCTTGGCGGTTCCTAAGTCATGGTCACCTTTAACTATCCACTTTGTTATAGTATTAATTTTTTCGTTCATATAATGTTTTACTTCCTTTAATCGCTGAAAATAAGAAAGAATATCTATTGGTTAATTCATCATTAAATTCTTGTGGAGTATATATTTTTAAATCCATAGGAACAAGCGAACCGTATAAGTATTTTCTTAATTCTCTGCCTCTTTTTTGTTTTGGGGTTTTTGTATTTTTAATAATAAATAAATCCAAATCACTGTTCATATCAGGATTTCCATTAGCGTAGGAGCCAAATAAAATAATCTTTTCAGGCTGATAGTTGCTAATTATTTTATCAACGATTTCTTTTATTTTTTTTTCAGTAATCATTATTTATTCAACTTGTGCATAAAAATACAACAAATTTTTTATAAATAACATAAGAGATATTTAATGTGATTAAATCAACTTAACTTATAAGTAACCTCCGGATATTGCGAAATCTTTCTCAAAAACCCGGAAGCTCCAACCATAAACTTCTTCACCGGCATTTCAATCACAATATTGTCTTCAGTATCCGTTACCTGGAGTTTCAGGTTGCATTTACCCTGTCCTGTTTTTATTATCTCTGTTATGTCTTCTGTAAATTGATCTGTAATGCCTGACAATGGCACTTGAAGCACAATTTCCTTTGTCAGCTTTTCCATAGCTTCTGATAACAACATTATATTATTAATCCGTACATCGAGGGTATCGCGGTTCTTGTTGTTCCTGATAACGACTTTTGCAATAAGTAAAAGTGAAGTGCCTTCGATAAGTAAGTGCTTAAATTTTAAATACTCCTCTGAAAAAAGGATGAATTGATTTTGGTCGGTGAAATCTTCTATAATAAAAGTAGCAAACCGGTTTCCTGTTTGCGACGTACGGTGCGCAACAGATGTTAGTATTCCTGCAAAGCTTACTTTTTTATTCCTGTATTTCGCAAGATTGTTTTTCAGGTCATTAATGGTTACATTGCAGAAATTCTCCATCTCTATCTGATAATCTTCCAAAGGATGACCCGACATATAAAACCCTGTTATTTCTTTCTCGTTTTTAAGCTGTTCCAGCTTTGTCCACGGGTCGCACTTAGGGAGTTCGGGGTCTTTAACCTCTATTTCTTCCATATCACCAAAAAGGCTTACTTGTGAGGAATTTTGTTGTTGCTGAAAATTAGCTGCATGTTTTACGATTTTTTCAAGGAAAATAGTGTCCTCGGAATGTTCCCTGTAAAAATACTGCGCCCTGTGTGTGCCTTCAAAATCATCGAAAGCGCCTGCCATTGCCAGGGCTTCCATGCTTCTTTTATTCACAGCCCTCAGGTTTATACGTTTTGTAAAATCAAAAATATTTTTGTAAAAACCGTTTTCCTCTCTTTCTTCAATAATACTTGTAGCTGCATTTTCACCCACATTTTTTATAGCAGCAAGCCCAAACCTTATCTCGCCTTTAAAGTTAACCATAAAATTCAAATCACTTTCATTAACATTCGGACCCAGAACGGAAATACCCTGTCGTTTACATTCATCAATAAAGAACGTGATCTTTTTAATATCATTCAGGTTGTGGGTAAGAACCGCTGCCATGTATTCGGCGGGATAATGAGCTTTGATGTAAGCGGTTTGATACGCAATAACCGAATAAGCAGCAGAGTGAGAGCGGTTAAATCCGTACTTGGCAAATTCCATCATAGTGTTGAAAACATCCTCCGCTTTCCTTTTATCGATGTCTTTTTTTTCAGCGCCGTCAATAAAAAGAGCTTTCTGCTGCTCCATGATTTTCATATTCTTTTTACCCATGGCACGGCGAAGAATATCTGCTTTGCCAAGCGAGAAGTCCCCCATTATCTGTGCGGTTTGCATGATCTGTTCCTGGTAAACCATGATCCCGTAAGTAGGCTTAAGAATCTCCTCTAATAAGGGATGAGGATAGTTCACTTTTTCTTTGCCATGTTTTCTTCTGATATAAGTAGGAATGAATTCCATAGGACCCGGACGGTACAGGGCATTCATGGCGATAAGGTCTTCAATACCGGTAGGCTTAAGCTCTTTCAGGTAGCTTCTCATCCCTTCCGATTCGAACTGGAAAGTACCGATGGTATCGCCTCTCTGGTAAAGTTCGAAAGTTTTTTTGTCATCCAGGGGAATATTTTCAATATCAATTTTTACATTATGCCGTTTTTGGATGTTTTTTATTGCATCGTTAATAATAGAAAGAGTTTTCAATCCGAGAAAATCCATTTTAAGCATACCGACAGATTCAACTAATTTCCCCTCATACTGTGTAACCATTAATTCGGAGTCTTTGGCAGTTGCAAGCGGAATATGATTTATCAGGTCGTCAGGACCAATGATAACGCCGCAGGCATGTGTTCCTGTGTGTCTGGCAGAGCCTTCAAGCGTTTCGGCAAACTGAAGGGTTTTTCTTTCGAGGTCTTCGACTTTATCCTTTATCTGAGCCAGTTCGGGAACTTCCTTAAATGCTTGCTTTAATGAAATTCCGGGGCGTTCGGGTACGAGTTTAGCCAGCCTGTCGGCATCAGGCAAAGGAAGTTTTAAAACGCGTGCCACATCCCTTATAGCCATCTTTGCAGCCATTGTGCCGAAGGTTACTATTTGGGCTACACGATTTTCGCCATATTTTTTTATAACATAATCCAAAACCTTATCCCTGCCCTCGTCGTCAAAGTCAATATCAATATCGGGCATGGAAACCCTATCAGGATTAAGGAAACGTTCGAACAGCAGATTATATTTAATAGGATCGATGCCGGTGATACCTGTGCAATATGCCACTGCAGAACCGGCAGCCGAGCCTCTGCCGGGCCCAACCGTAACTCCCATTTCACGGGCTTTATTAATGAAATCCTGTACAATAAGGAAGTATCCCGGAAAGCCCATATCTTTTATTACATTCAATTCAAAATCGAGTCTTTCTTTTATCTCATCGGTAATTTCGGGATAAAATCTTTTTGCTCCCTCATAAGTCAGGTGTTTCAGGTAATCATCTTCAGAGCCGAACTCTTCGGGTAAAGGGAAGCGGGGCAGGACAATATCGCTGTGAATATTGTAATCTTCTATTTTTTCAACTATCTCAAGGGTATTTGCCAGCACTTCAGGATGGTCAGGGAAAAGCGCAGCCATTTCCTCCGGGGTTTTCAGATATTCCTGTCCCGTATATTTTAATTTTCCTTTTTTATCATTAATATCTGACCCGGTGTTTAAACGTATTAAAATATCATGTGCGTCATAATCTTCTTTATTAATGAAATGAACATCATTAGTAGCTATTACTTTCAGGTTGTTTTTTTCGGCAAGCCTTAATAAGGATTCATTTACTGTTTTTTGATCGGGAGATCCATGATTTTGCATTTCAAGGTAAAAGTCATCTCCGAATACTTCTTTATACCAATCGATTACTTCCTGTGCTTTTTCTTCTCCATGATTCAGTATGGTATATGGTATTTCACCTCCAATACAGGCGCTCGAAGCAATAAGCCCTTCACTGTATTCTTTTAAAATTTCTTTATCAATACGCGGTTTGTAATAAAATCCTTCGAGATAACCCAGAGATGTTAACCTTGACAGATTAAAGTAACCGGTTTTATTTTTAGCCAATAATATCAGGTGATGGTAATGCTTACCCTTTGTTTTTTCTTTTTTACGGCGGTCTTCTTTTGCAACGTAAACTTCACAACCGATTATAGGTTTAATTTTCTGTTTTTTTGCTTCATTAAAAAATTTCAGCACACCGTACATATTTCCATGGTCGGTAATTGCCAGGGCTTTCATACCGGAGTCTTTGGTTTTTCTTATCAATAATTCAATATTTGCCGCTCCATCCAGGATGGAATATTGAGTATGTACGTGCAGGTGTGTGAAATCAGGCATAATTGGAGTTATAATTTTAGATTTACGATTTTAGATTTTGAAGTTTCAAGTTTCAGGTTTCAGGTTCAAAGTTTCAGGTTTCAAGTTTCAAGTTGAGTCCATCCGAAAAGTCGCTTTTTCGCCACTACCCCGAAAGCTTTCGGGATTGTGACTTGGTGTTTTTGTGGCTTTTTTATATTTTTTAATTTTCGGAGTGAGCTCAAAGTTTAAAGTTCAAACATCAAACATCAAACAACAAACAACCATTTAATCATTTAATCATTTAATCATTTAATCATTTAATCATTTAATCATTTAATTTTAGAGCTTGTAAAATTAGATAAAAACAAAGTCGGAATTCGGGTTGTTGAAAAGTTTGGAAAAGTGGATTTGGGTTTCGAATTAGTGTTTAGTGTTTAAAGTTTTTTTGCTAAGTTTGGCGCTGTATGAAAAGACTTATAAACAGACGTTGAACGAAAATGCCTGCCTGACCAGTCGGGCAGGCAAATAGATGATAAAAAACAACACTAAACCAATTTAGTTAGTTAATACGAAAATAGTCCGTACGGATGCGTTTCAGTATATTTTTTATTATAGTATTTTTTTTACTCTTTCAAAGTTATTCTCAGGAAGATATTGAAAAAGTTATATTTCCCGACATTGATAATGAAAGATTTGTCGGAAAGGATTTTCCGGTTGTGTTTGATCTACGGAATACAGACAGCCTAAGCCCGGTAAAAACCCAGCCAAACGGAGGCTGCTGGGCAAGCGCTGCAACGGTTTCGGTGGAATCAATCTGGCGAACTTACGGATTCGGGAATTTCGAATTATCGGATATAAATTTAAAGTTGTACCATGGCTTTGTTCCCGAAAGAAGCACAAACGGAAATCATTATATGGCAACGGCTTATTTTTCGCGAAGATCGGGTCCGCTGCTGAAAAATCCGGAAACCGATTCGCTTTATCATAAAGAACCCGCAACAGCAGCTTATATTACCGATGCCAGGTATTTGCCAAACGACCCTCATTTGATAAAGAAGACCATTATGGATTACGGTGCGGTTTATTCGATGATGTATTACAAAAAAGAAATTCTGGATACCATTACTAACACATACTATACTGATGTTGAAAAGATAAACCATGCCGTTAACTTAGTGGGCTGGAATGATACGCTGATAACACAGGGTAGGAGAGGAGCCTGGATAGCACAGAACAGCCTGGGAGAAAAATTCGGAGAGAAAGGGTTCTTTTATATTTCTTATGAAGATGAAAATATTTTGAATTATAATGCCATCTGGAACAAATGGATACCTTATGAACCAAATTCCAAAATATATTATTACGACACATTAGGTTCGTTTTACTCTTATGGTTTTCGTGATACAATATGTTACGGACTGGTAAAATATACGGCAGAGTGCGATCTGAAAATAACAAAAACGGGTACATTCGTTAATTTTCCAAACACAAGGATTTACGCTGAAATTTACAGGGAGTTCAACGACTCTTCTAAAACTTTATTCGGTAAACTGTCGGAAAATAATGAGTATCACTGCAAATATGCAGGATATTATACACTTGATTTGGATGTTCCGGTACAAGTTGCAAAGGGAAAGGATTTTTTTATTATGATGAGATACATCACACCTAATGACACCTTGCCTTTACCTATTGAAACATTTATTGACGGTTATTCCGAGCCTCACGTTACCTCAGGCAAATGCTGGGTCAACCCGAATTACGAAAAATGGCAAAATACCTGGTACGAATGCGGAACTGCAAGTGAATGGAAAACATTGAAATTTGATTTGTGCATAAAGGCGTATTGTATAAAAATCAATGTAACTGATCAGAATTAGTAATTACTAATCTCATCAATTCCAGTAACTTTATCACAGATTTATAGCCTTTCATTCAATAAGTCAGATAAATATTGAC
>JACKQG010006137.1_pt1 | contig 12885 bp, 11 predicted proteins | sample 8237621 | NCBI WGS metagenome assembly JACKQG01 (sample SAMN15677084, study PRJNA649215) | marine metagenome | biome: marine; feature: Black Sea; material: saline water; isolation source: suspended particulate matter (SPM) from the Black Sea western gyre | collected 2013-06-09/2013-06-10 | depth...
TTAGAAACCTAATTAACTGGGTATTGGACTCGATCCAACAACCGCAAAACTAAGTGAATCTCCCCGGCCACAGCCCGGGGCTTCTAAAACAACTTCAACTGCTTTAGTGATTTTTCTTCTTTCTTGTGGTATTCAATGTAATTCCTAATCATTTCCGTTGTCACTTGGTCGCCTGATGTCCTTACGAAGTATCCTACTTGCCAAAAGTGCCCACCCCATAACTCTCGTTTCACTTCGGGATGCTCTCGAAATATTACACTCGCTGTTATGCTTTTTAGCTTCCCTACTACGTTTGATATCGACATTCGCGGTGGAAATGACACGAACAAGTGCACATGATCTTCGGCTATTTCTAGCGCATCTATCTCAATTTCATGATTCTCTGCTATCTCGTAGAATAGCTCTTCCACTCTCTCGCGGACATCATCACGCAATATCCATTTCCGATACTTTGGCGCCCATACCAAATGATATTTTGTCTCATATACTGTATGACTGGTTCGCTTTAGCTCCATCTCATCAGTATACCAACTCTATCTCTTTAGGCGAATTCATCTCCGACCACAGGTCGGGGCATTCTTCGCTGTTTCAGTAAAACTACAAACCGGACTCGAACCACTTTTTATAAAAAAAGCAAGTAATTCCCCCTTACTCCAATGGGAAATCTTTCAATTTCTCTCGAGAATCAAATCGCAACATAGATAAAAACCGATCAACATCAGTGATCGGTTCGAGTTGTGACCCTAACCGGACGTAACTCGAACCGCACCCTTCCCCGATTTTGGCCTAAGAAGTCGGTTTACGGGGGTAATGAGTCACATCAATATTGCTTTTAAGAATGATAATTCTCACATCAAAAATCGTCAAGTAACGCCGGTGTTTCCTTTCTACTCGTTATCAAGCCGATGCTCAATATGGGCAAAAAACCAATTTAGCACAGTTCGGGGTACACCTTTGCGGGCGCCAAACATCAGTTTTCGCCCTACTGGATCAATAGGGTAAATGGTTGCTGAGACATCCGTTGCATCCGGAGATTCCTCATTCGCGCGTAGAGTGATCTTTGCCTCGGTGCGGTCCCCCAGCACCTTTCCATGGATGGTTTTATTGAATTTTACTTCAATGGTTCCAGCTTCGGAATCTTGGTTGACCACCTTTCCTTCCAGACCTTCCACCGCGCCCAGCGCGGCTGCATAAACTGCGTCAACGGGATTAGGATAGGTTTTTTTCTCTTCAATCGTGTACGGCATAATATCTCCTCTTGTCTCTACGATCCGACGATGAAGGCTTCGGCCTTCTCAACCAGATTACGGTTGCCAATAAAAACAGGTGTGCGCTGGTGGATGTGCGTCGGGCGAATATCCAGCAACGAACCTTTACCATCTGATCCATAACCACCAGCTTGTTCAGCCAGGAACGCCAGGGGTGCAGCTTCGTATAGCAGGCGGATTTTACCATCCGGCTTGTTGTACTCATCAGGGTATCCAAATACCCCGCCGTGGATCAGATTACGATGAAAGTCGGCCACCATCGAGCCAAGATAGCGTTGCGACAAGATCGGGGTTTGGGAAGCGGAGAGCCAATCGACGTATTGCTTCATCGGCTTGCTCCAGCGACCTGCGGAAGCGTGGTTGAAACTGTAATATTTGGGTGCTTCGGGGAAACGAATCCCCTCATGGGAGAGCAAAAATTCTCCCCAGGCAGGATCCAATGTAAAGCCATGGACTCCCTGTCCAGCGCTATACACCAGCATGGTGCTGGTCCCGTAGAGAATATACCCCGCAGCGACCATATCCCTGCCAGGTTGCAGACAATCTTCCAACCGTCCACGGCGCTCGTCGTCCAGGGCGCGGTAAATCCCAAAGATGGTGCCAACACTGATGTTGGTATCAATATTTGAAGAGCCATCCAGTGGATCGAAAACCAGCACGTAGTGTCCCTTAGGGTATTTGGCGGGAATCGGAATCCAATCTTCGCGCTCCTCGGAAACCATGGAGCACAGACGTCCGGTGTGATCGTTCAGGCGTACGACAATATCATCGGCATAGACATCCAGCTTGCGCTGCTCTTCGCCCTGGATGTTGACATTATCCGCAAACCCCAGGATGTCCAGCAAGCCAGCCCGCCGAGTCTGAGAAGCAATGACTTTGGCGGCTAAAGCCAGATCGTACAATAAGGCCGTCAGGTCCCCGCGGGCGTAATCCGGTTGGGTATCCAGCAAAAAACGTTCGATGGTGACAATTTTGGTGGTTAGCATAACATCCGCGTATCAGATCTGCTGAACTTCTGTCATTGTTACCAATTTTTCCACTAATTCGCGCGAACCCACTCCGGTTCCAGAAAGGCTGGCCGCGGCCGCGCCGCAGGCTACACCCCAACGCAAGGCATCCACCAGTGGCATCTCCTGACTCAATCCCCAAACCAGGCCACCAACCAAGGAATCGCCCGCTCCGATGGGGTTGCGCTCTTCAATTTTTGGGCTTTTCACCAACCGGTGTCCATCTGGGGTTGCCAGCATGGCGCCCCGTTTGCCGAGCGACACAACCACATTGGAAACGCCTATTTCGACCAGTCGTTGGGCGGCAGCGATGATTTGCGCTTCATTATCCACGGGAAGCCCGGTGATTTTCTGGATCTCAACATCATTGGGTTTTGCCAGGAAAGGGGCAGCTTTGCAGCCCTGAGCCAGGGCATCACTGCTAGTATCGAGGATGGCATGAGCGCCCCCGCTTTGGATAATTTCGACCAATTGAGCGTAGAAATCCGATGCGAGGCCCGGCGGGAGACTGCCTGCCAGAACCCACCAATCGTCAGGGCGGCTCAATGCCCGAACCTGATCCAGCAATTGGTGTTGTTCGGCGAATGAGATGGTGGGGCCTGGCTCATTGACTTTAACATAATGATCGTGCGCCTCGGTGACGATGCTGATATTGGTGCGCGTTTCGCCATCGATCCAAATGAAATCGGCAGCGATGCCCAACGATTCCAGGCCGTCGCGCAATAGCTCGCCACTCTTGCCACCCGCGAAGCCCAGGGCTGTACTGGTAGTTCCCAGCGATTTCAACATCCGCGAGACATTGAAGCCTTTGCCGCCGAAATCGACCTGCCAGGCAGAAGCTCGCAGCACAGCATCGAATTCGATGGCCGGGACGGTCAGCTCACGGTCTACGGCCGGGTTGAGCGTGAGTGTGTAAATGTTGCTCATGCGGCGGGCTGCCAGTGTGATTCAATCAGAGCGGCTTCGGCCTCGGCTGTCCAGACATTGCCGGGGCCAAGTTTTTCTGCGACCGCGGGGAGTTTCTCAGCCAGCTCGTCCAGGCTCATCAGGGGCAAATCCTGAATTTGGGGAAAGATGACGATCTTACCTGGATAGCTGCTGTTGATCACGCCATCAATCGCGTCCAGTCCGGCATTCATCCCACCGATAGCGGCGACCATGCGTCCGGGCGAGAGCGCTCCTTCGTTGGCGCGCTGTAACACCGCGGCCTGATCGTGGATGGTCAGCCCCGAGGTACCGGTGTATTGGGCGTTGTGTAGGTAGACGTTGCTCAGGTTCAACGCGCCCATTGTGCCGTTGGGGACACCAGCGAAGAAAACCATCATGCCATTTTCATTCATCAATGTGTCGGCTTCGGTCATCAGGGCTGCGGAAGGAACGCTGACGATGACATCATCGGCGCCCTTACCATCAGTAACTTCCATCACCAAATCGTAGAGTTTTTTCTCGGAAGTGACAGGGTTGATGACGTGCAGGCTCTTGCCATATTCTTCAGCGAGAGGCACAAAGCGCTCGTTGAGTGCGTCAAGGCGAAGTTCGTTGACTTCAGTAGCGATTAAAACATTGGAACCATTATCCATTTCAATCGCACGTTGAACGTGCATCTGCCCCATCGGGCCACCGGCACCAATGAAGACCGCAGTGCCATCGGCTTGAAGTTCACAGCGATTGCGTTCTTCGCCATAAGAGGCGGCAATATCGGGGCCTTGATTACCGATAAAGGCGATGTAATGGTAGTGCAAGCGTCCCAGATCGCTCTCAGGGCGACCATCAAGCGGCTGGGTGCCGATCATATTCATCGTGCCGCGGAAAGCGATCTCTTTGGCGATCTCGCTGACCGTGTCCGCGGAGCGGGGGTCAAGAACGACAACATCGTTAAAACCTTCGCCGCCAGCCAGTTCTTGTGAAAGGACAGCAAAATCTTCTACGCCATCGTGAATGAAAACTTCGGCGTCGGTGGCATCAACCACGGCTTTGACAGAAGCAGGTGCATCGCAGAGAACGATCTTTGCGGGGGCATCCAGCCCGGCGGAGAATTGGTATTCACGCTCATCGTCGGGATTGCCAACGATCAACATGATGCCGCCCTCTTTCGGGTTGAGCCGACGACGCTGTCTATAGGCGCCGAGTACGCAGCCCCAGGGCTCGAGCAGTGAAGCCGCGGCGTAGCTGATCTCGCCCTCCAGGGGCAGCAGGCAAGCGCCTTCGTCGGTATCCAGCACTTCGGGGCCGATGAGATGATACTGGATCATCCCGCCGGGGATGGTGTAACCGTAGGCGGTAACCCTGCCCTGTTGATAAATATCCGGCTGGACAGCCAGACGCTGACCGGGATGATACTGATCTTGTAAATCCGCACCAACCTTGATAATGGTTAGCGAAACCTCATGTCCCAGGCGGCCCGGCTCTTTGGAGAGGTCACGGTTGTATAGCTTAGGATGCCCCCCTCCCTGGTCGATGATTTTTACATCCGAGAAGCACATCCCGACGCTGTCGATGCGCACGAGCAACTGGTCATCGCCTGGTTCGGGGATGTCGAATTGCTCCGGTTTGTTATCTCGACCGATATTTTCAACGCCCGCGCCGTAAAGATTCCAGGCCCAAGTTTTTTCGGGCACAGGCGCGTTGGCAGAACGATACTGTTGATATTTTTTAGTCATTTTTTCTCTTTCGTATTTACGATTTTGTGGTGACTTCGTTTTTCTCACGCCAAGTCACCAAGACGCAAAAGTATTCTATTCTATTTTCTTTGCGTTCTCCGCGGCTTTGCGTGAGAGTGAGATAGCATTTTTCTACTTCTCCACAAGCTGACGTACATCTGAAGCTGTGGCACAGGCCAAAGCCCTGCGCGCTAACGTTTGTGTCTCTGAATAATCCAGGGCACGCACTTGCGCCTTGACAGTCGGCACTGCGGGAACAGTGACGCTCAACTCGTCCACGCCCAATCCAACGAGAATTGGCACAGCCTGAGGGTCCGCACCCAACTCGCCACAAACACCGACCCATTTTCCAGCATCATGTGCGGCTTTAACCGTGGCATCAATCAGCCGCAATATCGCCGGGTGTAGGCCATCCGATTTGCCCGCCAACTGCGGGTGCATCCGGTCCATCGCAAGGGTATACTGTGTCAGGTCGTTGGTGCCAATCGAGAAAAAGTCAACGTGCTCAGCGAACACATCGGCCATCAACGCGGCCGAGGGGACTTCGATCATAATACCCATCTCAACACTGGGAACATCCAACTCGGTGCAGATTTCGTCGGCCAGGGCGCGGGCGGCCAGCAACTCGGAGAGATCAGACACCATCGGGAACATGATCCGCAGCGTGCCCTGCTGCGCGGCCCGCAACACGGCTCGAAGCTGCTCGCGTAACAATTCAGGCCGTGCTAAACACAGCCGAATGCCGCGCACGCCCAAAAACGGATTGATTTCTTCGGGCATCTTAATATACGGCAGTGGCTTGTCACCGCCTACATCCAGCGTGCGTACAATTACCGGAGCACCTTGCATAGCCTGGGCAATATCACGGTAAACGGCAAACTGCTCGTCTTCCAAAGGGGGATTAGTACGCTCTAAAAACAAAAATTCAGTTCGCAGAAGTCCCACACCCTCCGCGCCAGATATCAATGCTTCACGAGCTTCGGCTGCGCCGCCGATATTGGCGGCAATTTCAACCCGGTGACCGTCAATCGTGATGGCAGGCTCCCCAGAAACTCGCTGCGCTTCAAGGCGTGTCTCCTGCCCTGCCTGCTGCATGGCTTTGGCCTTAGCAATTTCATCATCCCCCGGCTTTAGCGTGATCCAACCTGAATCACCATTCAAAATCACGGTGATATCATCGTCCAACGCCAGCACACGCTCTCCCGCGCTGACTACAGCAGGCAAACTCAAAGCACGAGCAATAATTGCCGTGTGGGAAGTCGGCCCGCCGCTGGCTGTGCAAAAGCCTAAAACTTTATCACGATCCAGTGAGGCCGTATCTGATGGTGATAAATCATCAGCCACCACAACCACCGGATGATCAGGAAAAACCGAGTTCTCGCCATCTGCGCCTGCAAGAATGCGCAGCACACGATAGCCAACATCGTGCAAATCAGCAGCGCGCGCAGCCAACAGGGGATCATCCAACCCGGCTACAACCTTAGCCCGTGCATCAATCGTCGATTGCCATGCCAAAGCCGCGCTCTGCCGCTGATTGATCTTCGCCAACACGGCATCTAGCAGCTCAACATCATCCAACAATTCCATATGCACGTCGAAAATCGCGGCCTCGCTTCCAACGCCCTGCGCCAGCATCTGGGCATGCAGCCGTGTCAATTGCCCCTTGGCCTTCTCAATCGCTGCCTGCAACTGGTTCTTTTCCGCCGATTCACTCTCGAAAGTCTCTTCAACTTTGATTTCTGTGTGTTTGAGATGATAAATCGGGCCGATGACGATCCCCGGCGCACCCGGAATACCTTGAATACTATTTTCAGGGAGCGCGGTGGACTCCGTTTGGGGTTTACCCTCTTTTTCGGGAGCTACTGCCTCCGGAGCTTGTTCTACTTCATTGGCAACTCGTTCTATTAGCTCTTCTTCGCCCAAACCGCTCTCTATCACCTCAACCAAAGCCGTCAGGGCAGCGTCTTCGTCTTCGCCATCCACTTCGATGTGAATCTGGCTTCCGCTTTCAACACCTAAGGTCAACAGTGAAATCAGGCTTTTGGCGTTGGCTTTTTTCTCACCATGAAATACGCGGATGTCAGCCTGAAAGCCCTTAGCAATATTGACAAAGATTTTCGCCGGACGTGCGTGCAACCCGGTTGGATTTTGGATAACGATGTCTTGTTGCTTCATAGAAGTACCAACTTTCGCTTTCTGGTTGATAGACCGCGGTCGGCTGACCGCGGTCGGAGAGCAAATCACGCCCCCAAAGTAGACAGGATCAATTCCGGGTCGCTGGTTTGGATCAATTTCTCGGTCAGGTCCTCATCTTCAAGCACTTCTGCCAATTGAGCCAGAACGCCCACATGCTCATCCGACGACGCTGCAATCCCAATAATGAGGTGGGCTTTCTCGCCTTCTTCCCACTCCACACCATCCGGGAGTTGCAGCACTGAGATGCCGGTCTGGAAAATATCATCTCTATTGTCGTACTCCCCATGCGGGATTGCCACACCCATCCCCAAATATGTGGACATGGTCTCTTCGCGGGCCAGCATACCATCTACATAGGCTGGGGCTACACAACCGCTGCTGACGAGCAACTCTCCCGCTTTTCGAATGGCATCTTGTTTATCTGCTGCGGAAGCCTGTACCTGAATGCGATCAAGCGCCAATATAGCCACAATTTACCCCCCTGATGAAACGATTTCGCTGCCATCAACAAAAGCCTGCACAAGCTGGTCGAAAGCTGGATCGTTGAAGAAATGATTGAAGGTAACGACTACGGCATTAGGGGCTTTTGAGGCGACAACCTTTGCCAAGCCCTTGTGCACAATCACAAGTTTTGTCCCTGCCGGGATGTCACGAGCGGGCTTGTGGACAACTTTTACGCCCTGAACTTTGGCTTTCTTCAGCTTCTTTTTGAGGGCATTAACACTCATCAGGCTGGAACCCATACCGGCTTCACAGGCCAGGATAATGGTTTCGACATCTGTCGCGAGGATAGAATTTGCCATGAGATACTCCTATATACTAGTTATTTATTATGAGAAAGCCAGGAAACCATGAATTTTCATCCAACACTCCTGTCTTCCTGGTTTCCTCATAAACCTGTTTGCTTTCTGATGAAGTGATAGGCTTCTGAAAAAGAAGCCTATCACTTTCCGCAAATATCGAATTAGCTGAGGCCGGGCACGGCTGCCGCGCCGCCGCCAACTTCTTCTTCCTCATCTTCATCTTCACGAACCGGGCGCACTCTCAGGATGAAAGCGCCAACCAGGAAAGAAACCACCGCGCCGATCAAGACGCCGGTAAGAACCGCGAAGTGCTGTCCCTTGGGGATCACCGCCAGATAGGCAAAGATCGAACCGGGGGAAGGTGTAGCCACCAATCCGGCATTCAGCAAGGTGAACCACAGATCCGCAGCGAAGCCGCCGGCGATCATTGCCAGGATCATGATGGGGTGAGCCAACACATAGGGGAAATAAATCTCGTGAATTCCGCCCAGGAAGTGTATAATCATAGAGCCCGGTGCTGACTCTTTGAGCATGCCTTTACCTGCGACGTAAAAAGCTACAAGGAGCCCCAGACCGGGCCCAGGGTTTGTCTCTAGCAAGAAGTGAATGGCTTTGCCAGACTCTTCGACAGCGGCTACGCCCAGGGGGGCCAGTACACCATGATTCAGCGCATTATTCAGGAATAATACTTTGGCGGGTTCAATAACGATCGCGGCCAGGGGGAGCAGCTTGGCGCTCACCAGCCAGTCCACAGCGCCTCCGGCAAAAGTGCTGATTGCCGTGAGTATTGGCGACATTGCTACGTAGCCAAATAAAGCAACGATCGTAGCTAGGATTCCGGCTGAGAAGTTGTTAATCAGCATTTCGAAGCCGACGGGGATTTTATCTTCCAGCGCGTCGTCAACCAGCTTGATCAGCCAGCCACCTAGCGGGCCCATGATCATCGCGCCCATGAATTGCGGGACGTCAGTTCCGACAATGACGCCCATCGTCACGGCTGCGCCGACCACACCACCGCGCACGCCGTTGATCATCTTACCACCAGTGTAACCGATCAGTATCGGCAGCAAGTAAACGATCATTGGTCCAACGAGTTCGCTGAATTTCTCGTTAGGAGTCCATCCGGTGGGGATGAACAGTGCAGTGATCAAACCCCAGGCGATGAAAGCGCCAATGTTGGGAATGATCATCCCGGCCAAAAAGCCACCTAAACGTTGAAGTTTTTCTCTCATAATATATCTCCTTATAAAAATAAGATTTGATTGGCGGATTTCTCCGCGGCCAAAAAATGGGAATTAATCCCTTTTACAAGCAGCGGTCGGAACGCTGCTGTGCAAACAAAATTGGGGGAGATTTCAAGTCAGATACTCCGTTATCGCTTCGACATCTTCGGGCAACAGAAGAGGATGTACCTGAATAACATCAATCTTTTGGGTGATCACTTTTGGCAGGGGAACAGTGGAAATGATCAGCTCAGCCTGAGCAATCTGTTCATCGCTCAACGCTCGCAGCGAGACGACATTCAGCGGCCCCAGGCGGGGAAAACGCGCTTCAAGGCGGGCAATCAACAACTGAGCGGTTGCCATCCCGCTAGGACACACAATAAAGACTTGATTAAATCGATACGGGCGGATGCGAATGCGCGCCGCCCGTAGCAAAGATGCAATATTATTAACTTCTACTTCCGGTAATTGGACCGATGTGCTTTTCCCGATGATCGCAGCCAGCTTCTTGGCAACCTGATGCTCCGAAACGTATCGATCGGATAACGTTGTTGTCGGGGGTGGGGCAGGTTGCCACATATTGAGTTTCTGCCGCAGACAGGCTGGAATAACATGATTGACAATGCCATCGTGCAGCGTTCGATCTTGCTCCATCTCTGGGGTATCAAAAGCTGCTGTTATATGTTTCATAATCTCCCCCACAAGACCGTGAAAACTGTCATCCAATTCCAGATCGCCCGGCCAGCGTTCATTGCGCGGGGCGGTCAGAACATGCATAGCAATTCCCGCAACATCGATATCGCACCACTCAGGAGTCAGTCGCCAACCCAAACGTTTGGTGACCATTTTGGCCACATTCCAAACCGACAATTCTTTCAACCACTGGATACGCTGTGCAGGAACATCTAAATGGTGACCGCGTTCAACTCGATCTGATTGAATAGCGAAAACCAAAGCCAGGTGCAACACAGCATCATCCGTGAAACGGCCACCAAGTTGGGCTTCGGCGTAGGCCACTTGTGCAAAAACGCGTCCCATATTCCATCTTTGGATAATCTTATCGCCATGCCTCACCAAGGGTAGTAAGCCAGCATCCTGATGTAAAGAGAAAACTAATCCATTCGTGTGTGTGATTTCGGTTAGTGGTTCCCCAAAGGGAGTTTCCCCCCATAACCAGGCTGCAATCAATTCCTGATGCAGATTTTCGCTGCCTTCAATCTCAATCCCAAAATTCGGTCGGCGCGTCAGGGTCATCCCCCGCTGGCTGATCCATTCTTCGATGACATCCAGGTCTTTGATTATGGTAGATCGCGATACTTTCGCCAATTCTTCCAAATCCGATAGAACCATCGGTTCGTCTGCTTTCAGTAGGACCAAAGCCAACAATTGCTGGCGCTGCCCGGCTGAGAGTATAAGCTGCATATGCCTAACAGAAGCCAAATCTTGGCGCAGTCGTTCAGATTGGTCTAGCGAACAATTCAGTTCGACCCCAACCCCCGGAGTGATTTGCAGTTCAACATTATGATGTGACAACCAGCGTTTTACCCCCTTCAAACCATAATTAACTTGTCGCGACGTCAACCGCATTTCTGCGGCCAATTCTTCAGCCGCTATTGGCGCTCTAGCATCCAACAGGGCCTTCAAGAGATCACGCTCGCGAGTAGTAAGGGCTACCATTTTTATTTTGTCATTCGCGTAGGGGAGAAAAGCACCTTTTCATTCATATACATGTGTCATTATATAACCAAAACAAGTAGAATTTCCCCTCAATTATGATTATTTTTCGTGAGACATTTCTGACAAAAGTAAACTATTACAAAAATATGTTGCCATCATATATTGGAAAATTTGTGAAAGATAAACACGATAATTATTTAAATATTCTCTCTGGAATAAAAAATATTATCAAGAATTGTTCTCAAAATGAGTTTGAAAACTCTACTAACTGGGTGTTGGACTTGAACCTACAACCTAAAAACTGATCAAAACGCTTATGCGGACTCGAACCATTTTAGCAAAAATAGAAAGTTAATTCCTGCCCTTTTCCATCAAATCATGTAGCTTCTCTCTAGAATCAAAGCGAATCATAGACAAAAACCGCTCAACATCATCTGTTGGCGGTCTTTTTGTGTCGGATGACCCTAACCGGACGAGTTCCGAACCACTTCCTTCCCCGTTTTTGGCAAAAAAATGGTTTTCAGGGGGTATAAGTCGCATCAGAATTACTTATCAGAATGATAATTTCTCCCCTGAAAATCGTCAAGTAGCGCTGATGTTACCTATTTCAATATTAAACCTATTACCTGATAGCTATGCTTTTTTGATTGCTTTTCTAAACGCTCTCAGTGCTATATTCACCCCAAAAATGGCATATCCACCGGCAACAAGAAAACAAAGCCACAATGGAATCTTGAATTCTGAGCTGTCCCTATCTTGCGCCTAGTGACAGCTTCGCTTTTATAATGCATCGATTATTTTTGAAAAATCACCAACCCCTTTTTGACTTCCCTAATAATCGACTTGACGAACTTTAGATCATCTAACAATTCAATGCCAGCGGTATAGGCTACACTAGTGCTGTCCCGGAACATAACGTTTGTATCGATTTTGCCTATGCAAACCTGGGTTAGGGAAGAATGTGATTTTTCAAATCAACTATCTATCCCGTTTATGCACCTGTGTCGCCTGAAAAAAAACAGGCAGTTGGCCACGAAAAATTGTGAATGCGATATTTCTTATTGCGGAGTGGCTACTCCTAGAGGATGCTACCCTATGTCAAACGGTCTATGAATACTTCCGACAATGGTGAAAAGACAGTGATTGTGAAACCATGAATGATGCCTGGCGAGAAATAGTACAGGTGAAAGCCGAACCCAGTGCCGGAATCCTATTTGGCAGATTGCTGATGTTTCGGTCGCTATGTCTGCCTATGCCTTTTCAATTTTGGATCTTGGCAAAGCTTGCCCACACACCATTGTGTCTGGCATAAAGTTATTATAGAAAAGAGTGATCTCAAGGAAACTACCCAGCACATGGTGGGCAGAAAAGGTTATTGATGAACAAACTATCCAAGATTGTTAAGGGTCAATTATGTCCCCGTCCTGAACAACCAACACTTCTATTTGGTGCGCTTCCTGGATTTCCTGGATCAAACTTTGCAAAAAATCCGTGGTAGTGGCCGCATGTGTGGAACCGGGAGCACCGATTATTAGAGTATCAATCTGATGCTCGCTGATTACGTTGTGAACAATCTCCATAAAAGAGCCATGCCGCACAATTGTCTGGGCTTTCCATCCGGCTTTTTTCGCACGCTCACAGGCCATAGCGAGCAGGAACTCTCCCATATCTTCCAATTCATTCTGAACTACTTTGGTGTGCCTGACAGGCCCCAGTTTCTCCAGAAAATGAACATTTGAGATATACAGGAAAATTAGCTTTGCTTTCCATTTCTTGGCAAGAGCAATCACAGCATCCTGGTTTGGATAACTCTTCTGACCTCCGCGAGTGGGATATAAAATTATTCTCATGCTTTTCCTCTCAAAAAACTCCAAAACGAATCATCAGCCACAGATTGCCGATAAACAAAGTAATGTAGGTGATTGGTAAGCCGATCTTGAGAAATTCTTTGAACGAAATCGGGGAGCCCGCCTGGGTGGTGATACCTGCCGTGACTAGATTTGCTTCGCCCCCAATTAAAAACCCATTGCCTCCCATCGCGGTTCCCATGG
>JACKQG010006138.1_pt1 | contig 12877 bp, 10 predicted proteins | sample 8237621 | NCBI WGS metagenome assembly JACKQG01 (sample SAMN15677084, study PRJNA649215) | marine metagenome | biome: marine; feature: Black Sea; material: saline water; isolation source: suspended particulate matter (SPM) from the Black Sea western gyre | collected 2013-06-09/2013-06-10 | depth...
TCCTCTAAAACGCCAGAGATAACATTCATACGGTGATTAAAACGAGGATCATTAACCAAATTTACGGTAGACTCACAAGCGCCGTATTTTTCATCTTTTGCTCCGTATACCAGGTTTTTGACCCGGGCCTGAACCAATGCCCCTGCGCACATTGTGCATGGTTCCAGGGTTATATATACGGTAGTATCGCTTAGCCTCCAGTTTTGGAGATATGCAGATGCCTGTGTGATGGCAATCATTTCAGCGTGAGCTGTGGGGTCTAATAACATCTCCCGTTGATTATGCGCCTTCGCAATTACACTATTGTTATAAACAATTATGGCTCCTACAGGGACTTCGTCCTTTTCAAAGGCCTTTTTTGCTTCAGCGATTGCCTGCCGCATATAGTACTCATGCGAACGGAATTCAGTTATCATGAACTTTACAACGAGAACTCAAACAGATTTATATGCGCCCAGCACGATTCGAACGTGCAACCCCCGGTTTCGTAGACCGATATTCTATCCAATTGAACTATGGGCGCATTGTTCTCATTGAACATTTGCTATTAAAAACCAGCGCCACACAATGAGACTTTCAATCAAAGCATACCAGTAAGCACGGTGATTGCCTCAATAAAACGATTCCAAAAAAACCCGAAGAATAAAAAATTTAATAATGGCGAGGCCGACGGGACTCGAACCCGCAACATCCAGATCGACAGTCTGGTACTCTAACCAATTGAGCTACGGCCCCCCTGTTCTTCATTTACATGAAAAGCCATAAATCTTTTATATCTTTTGTATGATGGTGGGCGATATAGGACTCGAACCTATGACGTCTTGCTTGTAAGGCAAGTGCTCTAGCCAACTGAGCTAATCGCCCTTTTTAACCAGGTAACAAGTTTAAGCATTATGGGTCGTTATGTCAATAAATTTTTAAAGCGTAGCGGTTACTCATAACGAACTTATCCTTGACTTGGCAAATAATCAAGCTTATATTGTATTTTTGGAAAAACAGATCAAAATTATATAAATAACTTTGCGATAATATTTTAGCAAGGACACTTTCAAAATGTACAAGAAAAAATATCTTTACACACTGGCAATCTTTTTCTGCGCATCTATTCTAGTTACTTTCTTCGCTATATCGAATAGCTGTTCACTTAACAAGCATTTTAACGAAGTGGATAGCCAGGAAAAGGAAGAGTACAAATTCCGTTTAGTCGGTATTGTCTGTTCATACATAAATCGATTTTATGTTGAACCGGATAGAATAAAGCCTAAAGAAATGCTGAAAGAATCACTTTCCTGGCTCGAAAGAATAATCCCTGAAGTCCAGGTTAGCGTGAACGACAAATCAGAAAAAATTGAAATCCTGGTTGATGAAGCCTCTAAAGTCGTCGATTTTTCCAAAGTACGGAGACTAGGCGAACTATATAATACCTTGAACGAGGTTTTACATTTTGTAAACGATAATAAACATCACGAGATCAAAACAGAGGATATTGAATTCGCGGCAATTAATGGCATGCTTTCACAATTAGATCCTCATTCAGTTGTTTTTCCTCCTAAAGACTTTGATGAGTTTAAAATAGGTACCTCAGGTAAATTTGGAGGTCTTGGAATGGTAGTTGGTCTGAGAGATGGAATATTGTCCGTGATTTCTCCTATTGAAGGAACCCCTGCATTTAGAGCAGGACTGAAGTCAGGAGATAAAATCATCGCAATTGATGAAGATTCTACGGTAAATATGTCACTACAAGAAGCGGTTAATAAACTTAGGGGCGATCCTTCTACTGAAGTTATCTTACTGGTGGAAAGCAAAAAATCTCAGACTAATAAAACCGTCACACTCATAAGGGAAATTATTTCAATACCCAGCGTTAGCTCGAAATTAGCGGATGGTAACATCGGGTATATAAAGATAAGAAATTTCCAGGAAGATACATCACAGTCTTTAGAAGAAGAAATTGAGAAGTTGACAACTGAAAGCGGTGAATTAAAAGGGCTTATTTTAGACCTTCGTAACAATTCCGGGGGGTTGTTAGGTCAGGCAATTGCCGTGGCAGACAAATTTCTTTCTTCGGGTTTGATTGTAATTACCGTAGAACCAATGGGTAAACAGAAAATCCAAAAGGCAAAAAAATCATCTAAAGATCTTAGCAAATGCCCGATGGTTGTAATTATTGACGCAGGGAGCGCTTCCGGAGCAGAAATAGTTGCCGGTGCCCTGAAAGATAATAATCGAGCACCACTTATTGGCGATACCAGTTTCGGCAAAGGTTCCATACAGCAATTGATCGACCTGATAAACAGTGGCGCGGCGCTAAAGCTCACTGTAGGAAAGTATTTAACTCCGAACTTTACCGATATACAGTCAGTAGGAATTGCACCGGATATTATGCTTGTCCAATCACAGGTTTCAAAGGATGAAATTATCTTATTCAATGAGAATCCGCATTTTAGAGAAGAAGATTTAAAGAAACACCTGGGTGAACATTCAGACGCCGAGCTGCCTTATGAAAAAGTCAGGTATCTTGTACATGTTGATGACGAAACCGAAGAAGGCGAAGAAGGAAAAGAAAAAGAAAAGAAAATCAAAGACGATGATTACTACAAAATACCTGACTTGGAGAAAGATACACATGTACAATTTGCTAAAAAAATTATCCTTAATTCCCCTCTCATTGGTAAAAATGACGATTTTTTAGACCAATTAAAACCAATTATTGAAGATTTCAAAAAAAGTGAGGAAACAAAGATCGCTGACGCCTTACATATCCAGGGTATTGACTGGTCTACCGGGGAAACAGCCGTTCCTCCATCGGTAACAACAACTCTACATCTCACGCCTTCTAATGGGGAAGTTAACGCCGCGGAAGAGCTGAAAATAGAAATCAGTATTACTAATAACGGTGAAGGCACTTTGTATCAGTTAAGAGGTATGGTGGAATCTAAGAACCTTCTTATCGACAAGCGTGAGTTTATTTTTGGTAAGGTAGAGAAAGGTGAGACAAAAACATCTTCTAAGACAATAAAAATTCCACAAAATTCTGTCAGCAGAAAGGATGAACTCATCGTTAAGTTCTCTGAATTTAATGGAAACGCACCTGAAGACGTAAAAAGTACGGTATCAATTGATGCGCTACCCAAACCTGTATTCTCATATTCATATCAGATAATTGACGAAGGTGAAGGATTAACAGGAAACGGAGATGGAATTATACAAAGAGGAGAAGTCGTAGATCTGGCACTTTTTGTAAAAAATATTGGAAAAGGCACATCTGAAAAGAACATTATTGCCTTGAGAGAGTTGAGCCAGAAAGAGGTCTTCATTGAAAGAGGCAAAATGGAATTAGGAGAATTACTCCCAGGTGAATCAAAATCTCTTAAAATTAAACTCTCGGTAAGAGATACTCTGGAAGCTGATGATTTTTCTGTTGATCTCACTATCGCGGACACCACTTATGGAACACGTATTTCCGGTAAATTGGAGTTTAAGGTAGACCTGAATGGTGAGAACGGGAAAATGCAGTTGGCGGAAAAAGCTCTCAACGTAATTGACGATTCCGTTCCTATTTACAACGGGAAATCTCCCTCAACGCCAGTTATTTCCTATGCGCGTAACGGAGCAACTCTTATGGCCGACAAAGAAACGCAGTCATGGTATCGCGTAATAATGCCTGAAGGCAGATTTGGATGGATTTCTTCTGATAAAGTAGAAGTTAGTGGGCGTTCTTACTCCCGCGAACAGAAGACCCCGGACCTGTTATTGCAAAACGTGCCTCCATTAATAGAACTTGATCAACAGAAACCATATGACACGTTCAGACAGGGGCACATATCTCTTTCCGGTACAGTCAGTGATGATAATGCAATAAAATATATCTACATCCTGGTAAATGAAGACAAGGTCTTTTATAGGTCTAATAAAGACGCTTCAGAAACAGACAAATCAAGGATCTCTTTTGCCAGTGAGATTCCGCTTAAGGATGGCCCAAACGTCATCTCCATAGTCACCAGAGACGATCAGGACCTACTATCAACAAAATCATTTGTTGTTACACAACTTCCTTCCTCGGAAAAAGATGAATCGTAAGCGGAGATACATTTTCTGCTGTACATCTATTTCACTTTTATTAGCGGCGTGTATAAATCCGTAGTAAATACTCAGCCTTTTTGTTTTGTTAATTTGTTAACAAAATCCCTGATCATATCGAAATATTCTTCTCCACCCACGATATGTGTGTCATTGTGCATGGCTCCGGGGATAGTGTAAAATTCCTTGGGTTCATTAGCCTTCTCATATAACATCTTTCCCTGTTCAATTGGAACGAGCTCATCTTTGTCTCCATGCATGATAAGGGTTGGTACTTTTATATCCCTGATCTTAGAGAGAGAGTCATATTTTGTCCTTAAAAAAAAAGTAAAAGGAAGGAACGGATAGAGCTTTTTCCCCATCTCTTTTATAGATGTAAAAGGCGTTTCGAGGATCAGGGCACGGCATTTCTCCTTTGCGGCAAGTTCAACAGCGACTGCACTGCCAAGGGAACGGCCAAAGAAGATAATCTTATCATTGTTTATGTCATCTCGTGAGTGTAGATATGATAGGGCTGCCCTTGCATCAATATAGGTCCCCTTTTCGGATATCTTACCCTCGCTCTTGCCGTATTGACGATAGTCAAAGATAAAGACATTTACCGGCACTCTATCATGTAGCATCTTAATGTTATCGAGCCTGCGGTTTATGTTGCCGGAATTACCGTGAAACCATAGGAGTGTATGCAGGTCCGCATCTGGTGAGAATTTTTTTCCAGAGACGAACCAGCCGTTCAGGTTCAGCCCGTCTTCAGTCCGGAATGTAACATCATCATACTCAATGCCATAAGCATCCGGAGTTGCGTGGTCGTTGCTTCTGCCCGGATGAAATATTATTTTTTTTTCTATGAATTTCGGAATGAGCATTATAATAATAGTAATAATATGGAGTGCATCATCCGTGATGATGCGTATTAAAGCAGTGCCACGGTCACTGCACTCCAAAAAACAAACTTATAAATCTTTTCAGCGTTCTAAATTATACACAAACTACACTATTTTCATACTAATGAAAAGGTACAATAATGTAGACCTCTTTCGTTTGAGATTTACCTTGCTATGAAATCCTCTGTGGTTGTGAAAACTGCTCCGGCACCTTTCATTTCATTCAGAGATTTTTCTTCTCCTTCTTTTGTAATTGCTTTTGTCGCATCCGTAACCAGGGAAACGTTGTCGCCACGTTTTAATAGTCCAAGAACTGCTGCTTTTACACAGTAGTCTGTCGCCACTCCAAAGACTACATAATTACATGCATCCAACCTGTTCATAATTCTGTCAGTATTGATACTTTCAAAGATATCAAATGTCTGGCTTTCAACGATTATCTGCTCATGGTCCATCATGGATTCTGTAATTTCCTGTTTTCTGTTTTCAATTATGATATTGTCATTACACGTGCTTGCTTCAATCTTTTGATTGCCAGGGGTGCCTTTTATACAATGGGAAGGAAAGAGTTTGAACTCCGGATCATCAACCGAGTGCGCGTCTATTGAAGACAGGATTTTAATTTTGTGCTCTTTTGCATAATCAAAGAGTTTTTTAATATTATCGACTATATCTTCCGCGTCCGGAACATAAAGATTTCCGCGGGGATCTATGAAATCAAATTGGGTATCTATATCTAGGAAAACAGTCTTATTCTTCATAATATTTTTTTAATCGTATTTTTTACTGTTCGACAGTGGAATTGCCGAATATACAAAATTGAAAAGCATTCTACTCTTTCTCTAGTTCATTACGAAGGTGGAATAGGCCTATTATCGTTTTTCCATCACAGATTTCACCGTTCTTAATCATCTCAAAGGCTTTGACAAGTGGTATCTCTATAACCTGAATATCTTCGTTTCCTGTACCAAAGTATTTATCTTTTATCTCCTCTCTTGTTTCAACGTAAGCGAGAAATACAGATATTCTTTCAGAGCACCCTCCGGGACTCGGATAGAACCGTGTTAAATATTTTAGCTCTTCGACCTTATAGCCGGTTTCTTCCAGAACTTCTTTCTTTGCTACTAGAACTTCACCGTTGTCTTTGATCCCTGCAACACATTCGATCAACCAGCCAGGGCCATCGTCCACATATGCCGGATACCGAAATTGCCTGATCAGAACAACAGACTTATTCGTTTTATTATAGAGAATGACAGCTACAGTATCTCCCCTGTTGAAATTTAACCTGTCGATCTCATTGCTCATTGAGCCATCAAATTTTTCATGTTGAAGTAAGGCCCTATCAACCTTAAAAAACCCATCATATTCTCTTTTGGAATCTTTTATTATAACCTTCAATGTTATTTTACCTTTCAGTGTGTTGAATCCGATTGTAGAACAATCGGACTGTGACTTAATTTGATTCTATTGACACAAGTTCCTTTGCCTTTTTTAAAGCCTCTTTTTTTGTTGTAATCTTCTGCTCCAGTTGTTCGTCTTTTATCGTATCCAGAATTTTTGCGAATATTGGGCCGGGTTTCAGTCCTAAAGTGATTAAATCATTACCTGTTATAAGGGGTTCGGGTTTTATTTCTTCTACTTTCAGCTCTTCAAACATATTCTGACAGAAGTTGTAATCATCAAGATTTGCAGTACTGGCAAGTGAATCCACCTTATATAGCTCTGCAAGTTCAGGGTAGCCTTCGTGAGCGAAAAGCCTTTTTAGTTTGCTTATCCTCATTTCCTGTGCATGTCTTAGGTAGAGATGCATTTTTACCAACCACGTAATACGTTCTTTCTCTGCATTCGACATCCTTAAACGTTCACATATCTTTTCCGTCATTTTAGCGCCAACACTATCATGGTTGTTAAACCTGATACGATCTGCAATCTCAAATGTTACGGGTTTTCCTACGTCGTGAAGGAGTACGGCCATTGCCAGTTCCCAACTGCCGGATACATTTTTTTTACCAGGACCGTGCGAAATGGAATGATGTTCTTCACTGGTATCTGTTGCTTTTCTTCCGTCTGCCAATTTTGTTAATGTGAGTAGAGTATGCGTAAAAACGTCACCTTCCGGATGAAAGTTTTCCGGTTGTGCTACACCCTTCATTGCCGTTACTTCCGGAAGTATTTCATGCAGAAGGTTCAGATCGTCCAGCGTTTTGATACTCGTATCCGGGTTTGGGCCGGTTAATGTCTTTCGGAGTTCATCTCTAATTCTTTCACTGCTTACGGTTAATATTTTATCATGAAACTTTTTTATAGCCTCAGCAGTCTGATCCTCAATCTTGAAGTCAAATCGACATGCAAAACGTACGGCTCTTATCATTCGCAATCTATCTTCATTAAATCTTTCAAAGGGGTTTCCAATGGCCCGAATCAGACAGGCTTTCAGGTCATCTTCCCCTCCAACATAATCAAAATGTTTATCTTCAATCGGATCATAAAACATTCCGTTTATAGTAAAGTCTCGTCTTAATGCATCTCCTCTGGCATCACAGAATGTTACTGTGTCAGGGTGGCGCCCATCCGAGTATGTACCGTCAGATCTGAACGTGGCAACCTCAAACTCGAAGTTATTTTCCATAACCAGGACAACTCCAAAGTGAATGCCGATAGGGACCGTTCGTTTGAATATACTTATAATATCATCGGGGCGTGCATCCGTAGCAATATCATAGTCTTCCGGGATGCTGCCCATTAGCATGTCACGTACACAACCACCCGCGAATAGTGCGCTGAACCCGTTTTCTCTCAGGCGTTTAACTATGCCTATTGCTGTCGCTTTAAGTTGGTTTTTACGTGAGTCAAGATTAACCTTATCATTCATGATTTAACACTCTTTTTCGTGTACAAATTTTCAGTTAACATTGGTTTGCACGCATGCTGGTTCATTGGTATTCAGTTGAGAAACAAGTGCTTTAAACTTTTTTCCTCTCTCTTCGTAGTTTGCAAACATACCAAAACTTGCGCATGCCGGTGACAGCAAGACGATATTCCCTGGCTCAGCAACTTCAGAGGCCTTTTTGACTGACTCATCCAGGGATGCTGCCATATAAATTTCCGGTTTTGTCTTTTTTCCTGTTATGTCTTGAATAAGTTTCTGTATAGTTTTAGCGGTATCGCCGATCAGGATTACGCATTTTGTATTTCCTGCACATTCCTGTGCAAACTGATGAAGACTAACTTGTTTGTCATAACCTCCCGCAATTAATATTGTTGGACTCTCAAACGCTTTTATGCCTGCTATCGCTGCTTCCGGTGTAGTTGCCTTTGAATCATTGTAATATTGCACTTCGTTGATGGTGTGTACGTACTCCAATCGATGTTCTAATCCTGCAAATCCTGTAATTGCATTTTTAATAGACTCCACATCGGCATGCATTAATGTCGCTGCGTATGATGCCGCCATTATATTCTGCCAGTTATGAATACCTTTTATGTTAATTTGCGTTGAACAGGGGATAACGGTTCTTTTGGAATTATGATTAATAATAATTTCGTTATTTTTCAGGAAGGCGCCATGCTCCAGTTCTTTTGTTGTGCTGAACCAAAGATGGCACCCTTTGGTTTCACCTTCCCATTTTTTCAATATCGGGTCGTCGTAATTCATTATTGCGTAATCACTCTCTTGTTGATAGTGAATAATTGCCTTTTTAGCACCTATATAGTTTTCTATAGTTTTGTGCCTGTCAAGGTGATTTGGTGCTAGATTTGTTATGATACTTATGTGCGGACTCATTTCTATCCTGGCGAGATATTCAAGCTGAAAACTTGATATCTCGAGCACAACGACATCATCTGTTTCTATTTCTTCAAGATTTTCCAGTAATGAAATACCTATGTTTCCGCCAACCCATGTTTTAATTCCCGCTTCTTTCAGCATCTCTCCCAACAACGATGTGGTTGTAGATTTTCCATTACTTCCCGTAATCCCTATCACGGGTGCAGGGCAAAGCCTGAAAAAAATACTCAGTTCAGAGCTAATAGGTACATTATTGTCACAAGCTATTTTCAAAAAGCTTGAATCATTTGGCACAGCAGGACTGACAACCAGCATGTCCACATTTACAAAATCTTCTTCATCGTGTTTGCCAAGTCTGAACTTGACAGGCAGATCGTCGAGCAGCTCAAGAGAAGCGGATAGTTCTTCAGCACTTTTCAAGTCTGTAACTGTCACATCCGCACCCTGAGAAGCAAGATATTTAACCACGCCAACACCACCTCCAAATACCCCCAATCCCATCACAGTTACTTTTTTACCCTTAAAGCTCTCTGTTTCCATTGGTTTTTTATTAATGATTTATAGACTTTCAACAAATAAATTTCTCTTATTAAAGCAGATGAACATAATCTTTCAAATAAATAAAAAATGACGGCTAACTATAATCTAGTTATGATCAGAAAAAAATTCAATTACACCATTGACATTATTTGTGACGCAGAATAGTATAGCTATGATTATCCACATAACTTGGAGAACTATTTATGCGAACGATACAAATGACGTTAGATGATGAGTTGGTTGATGCTGTAGATAAAGTAGTAAAGAAGCTGAAAATGACTCGCTCCGCTTTTACACGCCAGGCTTTGCGCAGCGCTATTACTCAGGCGAATATTAAACAGATGGAAGACAAGCATAAAAAAGGATATGAGAGGAAGCCTGTCAGCAAGTCAGAATTTAGCATCTGGGAATCTGAACAAGAATGGGTTGATTGATGAAAAGAGGCGAAATTAGATGGTACAAATTTAAAAGTCCTGATAAAAAGCGTCCAGTTCTGATCTTAACAAGAGATTCTGTATTAGGGTATCTTGGGGAAGTTACAGTTGCCCCAATAACTTCAACAATAAGAGATATTCCCAGCGAAGTGTTGTTGACTCGGGAAGATGGTATGCGAAAAGATTGTGCAATTAACTGCGATCATATGCAAACTGTTTCAAAAAACAAAATAGGATCATTAATAACAACACTTTCAAGAGAGAAACTAACTCAAGTTAGTAACGCAATATGGTTTGCTTTGAATTTGTAGCGATCTCTTGAGTAGAAAAAATGTTCTAGATGAAAATGAGGAATACCCCAAAGCATCGGTCAAGTATGTCTAAGGTATGGTGTTGGTGAAGCCTTAACTACCCGACATAATCATGTCTGGCTGGATCTCTTTTTGGGAGCCTTCGGTGTTGTTTTTGAAAAGTGCCTGCATTCCACTGGACGTTTTGGTGGATAATTTGGAGTCAGCATCTTCATAGATAATAATACCTTCAACATCCGGCAGCTTTTCTATGAGGGCCATACCCTTCTCCAATCCCAGAACAAAGACTCCTGTGGAAAGTGCATCAGCCCTGGTCGCATTGTCTGTTACTATTGTTACACTCACGATGCCCTCAACGGGTTTGCCTGTTCTGGGATCGATTATGTGTGAGTATCGTTTTCCTTCAATAGTAAAAAATTTCTCGTAGTCACCGGAAGTGGATACGGCTTTGTCCTTAATTTCAAACGTACCAAGGAGCCCCTCACTCTCTCGTGGATGCTGAAGCCCTATAACCCATGAATCTTTCCCGGGTGGAGTTCCAAATGTATAAATATTTCCTGCGAAGTTTATAAGCGCTGAACTTATTCCGTTTTGTTTCAGCACGCTGGTCACCCTGTCAACCGCATATCCTTTTCCGATCCCGCCCAGATCAATCTGGGTACCTGGGTTTTTAAAGAATACCGTCTTTACCGTTCCCAGGTCCTTCGAGAGTGATTTTATAGCTTTCTCTTCAATAATAATATTTTTGTAAGAAACTGATTCAAGTATGGGCTCCAACTCTTCTTTGCCGGGAATTCGCCCCTCCTTCTTAAAAAATCCCCACTTTTTCATGAGTGGGCCAATAGTAATATCAAAAGCGCCATCAGTTATTTCGCTATACTGTAAAGATTGTTCAATTACACTCGCAAGCTCTGTATTACATTCGGCAGGTTCTGTTGAAGCATTTTTGTTAAGTTCTGAAAGCACGCTCTCCTTTTTATAATTGCTCATCAGGTAATCAAGCCTGTTTATTTCCTGGAAAACATCATTGAATGTTTTTTCGGCTATATATTTGTCGGCAGTGTAGATGGTGACCTCAAAGACGGTTCCCATGCTTAAAGCGGTCTTTTTGAAAAGCGTTAATTCCTGTTTCTGTCCTGTACCGTCTTTGTAGCCATATCGTATATTTTCCAGGGTGGCAATTTTGTCTGCTTTTCTACCGCTTATATAAAATTCATCAATCACGGCAAGTACTTTCTTTACGCCTGTACACATGGTGACAACAGACATAGTTGCGCCTGAAATATTAATGATGTCCCTATTAATTCGTATTCTGTTTTTAAGTGATTTGCCTTTAAACTGGTAGAGGAACCTCTTCTTCGCAATATCAGAACCTCTGCTTTCACGGTAAACGAGAATAGCTATCTTGTCAATCTTGCCCTCAAGATCTACTGACACGATGAATGTATAAGGATGAAATTTGCCGATCTCTTCAGTGATCATTGCATATCCCGTTACCTCGCCTGATTTCATACCCATGTAGACAACAAAAAAATCTTCATAGATTTTCCTTCTCAGCCTGTTTTGAAGTTGACTCTTCTCCTCTTTTGTAAGGGGTATTACATTGAAGAGAATCTCATCACAATGGGGAAACACCTCACGCAATGCCTGTTCTTCTGTCAAATAAACCTGAGATATATAATTGTCTGTTGGCCCATCGTCAGAATCTGTTTGTGCGTAACTCGGTGCTGTAATCTCAAATACCAGTGCCAGTATTACTATTACTATTGAATAAATGCTTGCTTGTTTTGTTTTCATGAGTTCCTTAGCCTTCTTCCAGGAGTTCTTCAATTCTCCTTAATACCTCTTCTTCTATCTCTCCCGTGGACTTCATCCTCTGCCATCTGTATGCCGCACTGCCACCCCTGGGTTTTTGCTGGAGCTGGCTCCTTACCTTTACAGTAGTTGCTATGATATTACCGGAAATAGTGATGGTAAGTCGATATCTCTCTTTCCAGTAATCTTCCATGAATCTATCCGTTACTACGCTCCTGGCTTTTCTTGTTTGTGAATAACCTTGAGCCCAACCGGTTTTAATGATGCCTTTTTCCTTATCAATTTTGTCTAACGGCATATTTCCAAGCGCCATGATAACGGTTGCCCATACATGTTCAAAGTCATCATTGAACGTCTTGGTATCTTTAGGTGATTGTGTAAGGGTTGCGCCGTAATCAGACTGGTAGCTTGAAGAATGTCCGAACAGGGAGCATCCTGTTAAGAAAAGCAATGATATGATAAAAAATGTTTTAAATGTGGGCATTAAATTGCAATTGAGTCTCAAGTTCTAGAGGGAATATAATAACAAAGGCTATCTGTTCTTGTCAAGCAATTATTGGTGTTTTAAGTGTTGATATGGATTTGGTGCAGTTAGGCACAAGAACAGGAAGCAATAAGAGGAATGGGTGCACTGTGAAAGGAAAAGGAGAAAATGTCAGTGCACCCATTGTGTAATTTATTTAAGAATCACCAAACGTTGTAATATTACCAACATACGAAATACTGAATTGGTTCCTATAATTTTTTATTATTATCTAAATTGAGTGATTTTATTTTCTAGATTATGGTAACCGCATCCTTTAGCCTGCGTTTCTCAACATCCGATGGGTGTATGTGAAGTTCTCGTAAGTTACGCAACCTAAAGGATGCGGCTACCGCGTCCAATTTAATTATTTGTTAGACGAGTGGGTAATTTTTTGTATATTGATGACCATGATCGTTTTGCAAAGACAACGGGAATATTACACTCCTTAGCCTGTTTCTTGGTTACATTTGCCAGATTGTGGTTAACATAATCATGCA
>JACKQG010006139.1_pt1 | contig 12875 bp, 10 predicted proteins | sample 8237621 | NCBI WGS metagenome assembly JACKQG01 (sample SAMN15677084, study PRJNA649215) | marine metagenome | biome: marine; feature: Black Sea; material: saline water; isolation source: suspended particulate matter (SPM) from the Black Sea western gyre | collected 2013-06-09/2013-06-10 | depth...
GGGGCGGGCCGAGCCCGGCCACCACGACGCCGCCACGCACCCCCCCGTCTGCTACGCCTGCCAGACACCCCCCCCCCGCCGGCGCACGTCCGCCGACGGCACCCCCCCCCAGGGCAAGATCGACCGCAGAGGCGCCCCCCCCCCCCGGACCCCAAGGGGGAGAGCGTCGTCCGACGCCCCCGGCGGGCGCACGGGCGAAATCAATCCCCGCCAGCCCCAACCGGTCAACCACCATGGATGCGCCACCGCCGGTCGTCGTCATGACGGCGACGCGTTTCGCACCGCTTCCGGCAACACGTTTCTTTTTTGCCCCGGCAGGGCGTGGGAGCGGCGTCCGCCCCATAACCAAAAACGGCGTTTCCAGCAGGGCTTCCAGGGTATCGACGCGGAGGATGCCGTGATGGCGGAAAAACGCCGTCGCCGCTTCGTCCGGCCCGGCCAAGGCGCCGGAATGGGACTCCGCCATGCGTTGTCCGGCATCGGAGCGCCCCAGTTTATAAGCGATGACGGGCTTGCCGGCGTCGAAGGCCCGGCGCGCGGCCCTGGCCAGATCATCGGCCCGGCGCAGCGTCTCCAGAAACAGCAGGATCGCCCCGGTATCCGGGTCATCGACCAACCCATCCACCACTTCACCGACGCTGAGATCGGATTCATTGCCGATGGACAGAAGTTTCGAAAACCCGAAGCCGCGCGCCTGCCCGCGCGACAACAGGGCGCCCAGAGCCGTGCCGCTTTGCGAAATCACGGAAAACGGGCCGGGTATCAAGTCCGGTGTTTCCAGGGCTGCATTGGTGGTCATACCCATACCAGTCTGCACGTTCACCACGCCCATGGAATTGGGGCCGATAATTCGCACGCCGCCCGCGCGGGCGGCGGTTACCATATCGTGTTGAAACCGCACGCCGTCTTCCCCGGCTTCGGCGAAGCCATCGGAATAAATCGACGCAACCTTCACGCCGGCCTCTGCACAATCCTGGATGACCTGCGGAACGGCGGCCTTTGGCACCATGACATAGGCGTGGTCGATAGAACCCCCGGCATCCTTTGCTGCCGACATCAGGTCGGGCCAAGCCTTTTCGCCCAGAACCTCGGCCCGTCCCGCGTTGACAGGGAACACGCCGCCATCAAACCCGTGCTTGCGCAGATAGCGGAGCGGCCGAGCGGTGTTCTTGCCTTCATCTCCCGATGCGCCGATCAGAGCGACGGAACGGGGCGAAAGCAGGGCGCGGGCGACGTCTTTATCCGTTTGATCCAACACGGCGATGCTTCAGTCTTTTGCCGGTTTGGGGGGACGTTGCGAGAAACGCCGGTCGAAGACGGTTTCGGCGATGCGGTTTTTCAGGACTTCCACCGAGCCACCGGCGATCATCCAGCCCCGGGTGCGGCGGAAACAATATTCGATCAGGGAATCCTTACTGTACCCGGCCCCGCCCAAGACCTGCATGGCTTCGTTGCAGGCATCAAACCCGGCGCGATTGCAGTAGGCCTTGGCGATGGCCGTTTCCCCGGCGTCGGGAAAGCCCTTATCGGCGTTGCTCGCGGCCCGGTACAACAGCAAGCGCGCGGCATCCAATTGCATTTTCATTTCGGCGAATTTCCATTGCAACCCCTGGAACTCACATAAAGGCCGACCGAACTGTTCGCGGGTCAGGGCGTGGTCACGCGCCAGCTCGAAAGCGAACTGGCCCAGCGCCAGCGAACGCGCCGCATTGCCGATACGCTCGACATTGAAACCGGCGATCTGTTTCTTGAACCCGCCTTCGCCCAGCAACACGTTTTCAGGCCCGACGTACAGGTTATCGAAAAACAACGGCATCCATTCATCGCCGGACAGGAACCCGGTCGGCTGGCCGTGCGAGAACCCGTCGGTGTCCCGCTCGATCAGCACCGAGCCGATGCCGCCGACGCCGGGGCCGAACCGCACGTAGGCCAGGAAGTAATCTGCTTCCGGTCCGTGCGAGGTGAACACCTTGGAGCCGTTAATACGGAAACCCTCGCCGTCGGGCGTCGCCGAGGTCCGCAGGTCGGTCACCGCGGAACCCGCGTCCGGCTCCGTCATGGCGACCGCGATCAGAGCTTCGCCGGCCAGCAAGCGGGTCAGGATTCGCTTCTTTTGATCGTCGGAGCCATATTCCGCCAGCACCCGGATCGGCCCGAAGCTGCCGAACTGCAGCACGTCGGCGCTTCGCGGGCATTTCATGGCGATCTGTTCAGTGGCGATGACAGCATCCATCAGGGTTCCGCCCTGGCCACCGTCAGCCTCGGGAATGGTAATCCCCAGCAGGCCGTTTTCGGCCATCAATTTGGCGATTTCCCACGGGAAGGTTCCGGCGTGGGACCGTTCCAGAGAGCCCTCCGTCAGATGACGTTCGGCAAACCCCTGAACCGAATCCATGAACAGGCGCTGGTCTTCGCTATAGGTGAAATCCATGTTTTCCTCCACGCGCCCTTTTCCAAAGGAATGCAACGGGACGCGAGCGTTTGTTATTAATTTTTGGGACAAAGACTGTGACCCAAAACGCCCGGCAAAAAAAGGCCCCGGGGAATATAAAGGGGAATGTTAGGGCGTGTTTTTAGGAGGATGTTTTGCCGGAACCTTGCCTCCGGCGGGGCATGTCATTGGCTGAGGGGATTCAGCAGACCCGGTTTCGCCGATGGTTAGGGTCGGGCGCCCGCAAGGGAACCACGACCGGTGCGCCCACGTTTCCGGCGCTGGCCAGGCCCATGTCTTCGATCATGTCCCCGGCCCGGTTCAGCAAATTCATGACCTTTTCGTTGCTGGCCAGGACCGCGCCCAAAAGGTGCCGGGTTTGGGGATTGCCGTCATGGGTCATGCGGTGACTGCCTTTGCGAACTTCGTCCCGGATAAGCTGAAGAACCGCGCCGAGATCATAAGCGTGGGGGTATTCGTCGGTAACCAGCAACCTTTTCATAACCTTGTCCTCTCATCTTTCGCGGTGGGTTCAGAACGGGCCGATGGAATTTTTCGTGACAGTGTGGTTTAAAGAACCCGTTTGAACCGTGACCTTTTGACTGTTACGGCTTAAATTATGCTTGGGGGATGTTTCCGGGGTTTATCAGTTGTGTTCCTGGCAGATATCCAAATGTTTCGGTGTATTTCGGAATGTGTCTGAAATGATGACGTTAACAGAGCCATCTGCGAAGATTCTAGTGGTCGACGATGACCCGGATGTCCGGGATATTGTCGAACGCTGCCTTGTGGATGCCGGGTACAAAGTCTGGACCTGTGGCGAAGGCGCTATGGTTTTGGGCGTTATTCAGGAACAGGGAATCGATCTCGCCATTGTCGACCTGGTTCTGCCGGACACCGACGGTCTGGCGTTGACCCGGTCGCTGAAGGAACATTCCAACATCGGCGTGATTATCCTGTCCGGACGGGGAGAGACCACGGAAAAAATCATCGGCCTCGAGATCGGCGCCGATGATTACCTGGCCAAACCGTTCGAACCCCGGGAACTGCTGGCCCGGGTGCGCAGCGTTCTCAGGCGCCTTGTCCAGACGCCCTCGGCGTCTCCAGCGGCCGAAAGCATGATTTTTTCCTTCGAAGGATGGAATCTGGACATTACAGCCCGCACCCTGACGTCGCCCAAGGGAGAACCGGTCGAGCTTTCCAGCGGAGAGTTCAATCTGCTCAAGGCTTTTGTCGAGCACCCCAACAGGGTTTTATCGCGCGATCAGTTACTGGACTTTACCCACGCTAACGATTCGCCCGCTTTCGACCGTAGTGTGGACGTGCGTGTCGGTCGGGTCCGGAAAAAAATCGAAGTTGATCCACAGAACCCGCAATTCATCAAAACGATCCGCAACGGCGGCTATATGTTCGCCGCCAGCGTCAACCAGAGCTGATTTTTTTCGGAAATTGCCCATCAGGGCCTTAAGAAGCAGGTCCCGGTAGAGACGTCAGGCCAGGCGATGAACCGCGCTTAGAAGTTCCACCGGGTCGAACGGTTTGGCGAGAGTTTCCAAGGCGCCGGCATTTCTGGCCCCTTCCAGCAGTTTTGACGGCGTAGACGGCCCGCCGCCCGAGATCGCGATAATCTTGGCTTCGGCATCAATACTGCGGATTTCCCGGATCGTTTCCTCACCCTTCATGCGAGGCATGACAAGGTCGGTGATAACCATGTCGGGCGCCCAGGTGCGGAAAGCTTCCATGCCCTTGACGCCGTCTTCGGCAGCTTCGACCTCAAACCCTTCGCGCTCCAGGAGCCTCTGGATTAGAACCCGAATTTCCTCGTCGTCTTCAATGACAAGAATTTTTGTCACGGCTCAGCGCCTTTCTTTTTTCCTTTATTATATGGCCGTGATTGCCTGATAGGACGAGCACGCCCTAGGCAGCCGCGGCAGGCAGGACTATGCACGACGTTTCTATCGGGGAAATTTCCGGATGATTTCAAATTGTGTCGATTTGTGACCGCAGGGTAGAGAGCGTCTGTTCTTTTTAAAAAACCAGGGAAACCGGCAAGAAAACTAGGCTTGAGGCGTATCCAGAATCTGGCGGATGGCCTGGGCCAGTTCGTATCCGACCAAAGGCTTCAAAAGGAAATCCCGGATGCCCCTGTCTTGTACGTTTTCAAGCGTCATGGTGTCGGCAAACCCGCTTATCAAGATCACAGGAAACCCGGGCCGGACCTTGAAAATTTCTTCGGCAAGATTGACGCCGTACATCTTGGGCATGGCCTGGTCGGTTACTATAATATCGAAAGCATCCGGGTCCTGGCTGAACCGCTTGAGGGCGTCGCTGCTGTCGTTTTCCGTGGTCACTGTGTAACCGGCCCGTTCCAACAACTCCCGCGCCAGTTCCGTGATGTCCTCTTCGTCATCGACGAACAGGATATGTTCGGCCCCTTTGGGAACGGTTTCGTCGGTGGTGTCGCCCTCTTTTATCTCGATCCGGGTTTGCAGCAGGTACACATCGAATATCGTGCCTTCACCAACCCGGCTGTCGACAAAAATTTCCCCACCGTGGCCGGCCACGATGCCATGCACTGTCGCCAGCCCCATGCCGGTGCCTTCACCGACGCCCCTGGTCGTGTAAAAAGGCTCAAAAATCCGCTCCAGGGTATCCGGGCTCATGCCGCGACCGGTATCCCGAATGCTCAGTTTTACGTATTTCCCCCGAACATCGTCTTTCCGGTGGCGCGCAAACTTTGGCCCGACCTCGAAAGGCCCCAGCGCCACGGTCAGCCGGCCGCCCTTTTCCTCCATGGCGCGAAAGGCGTTGGTACACAGGTTCATCACCACCTGATGCAGTTGCGACTGATCCCCCATCACCGGAGGACAATCTTCATTGATGACCGCCTCCACCTCGATATTGGCCGGGCAGGACGCTTCGATCAGCTTGAGCGCTTCGTTGACAATCACATACGGTTTCACCGGTGCCATTTCCGGGTCGCTACGGCGGCTGAAGGTCAAAATCTGATTAACCAGCTCCTTGGCCCGCCCGGCGCCCTTAACCACGCGCTGAATGTCGGAATGCACCTGGCTGCCATCCTCAACCTCGGACAGCGCCATGTGGCTGTATCCGATGATCGGAGTCAGGATGTTGTTGAAGTCATGCGCGATCCCGCCGGCCAGGGTGCCGATGGTCTTTAGTTTGTCGGCCTGGCGCAATTGCGACTGGAGCGTCTCGCGTTCGCGCTGGGTGCGCTCACGGTCTGTAATATCCTCGCCAGAGCTCAACGTGCCGGTAATGACCCCCTCGTGATCCCGGACAACGGTGATATGCCAGTCGATCTTCCGATGTTCCCCGGATTTTGTAAGGACTTCGCTTTCCCTTTGAAGTTCCGGGGCGGTCTTTCCGGACAGGATATCGGAGAATTCCTTCTGAAAAGCCTCCCGGTCCTCTTCGGGAACGATTTTTTCCAGCCAATTGGTTCCGATCAACTCAATCAAGTCGTAACCCAGGATTTCGCACCCCTTGCGGTTGATCAGCGTGATCGTGCCCTGGGCGCTAAGCGCAACAATGGACGTCCCAGCGATCCTCAGGAAATTTTCCGCCCTTTCTTTTTCCTGCAGAATTTTTTCTTCCGCCTGTTTGCGGTCGGAAATATCGAGCACGGCGTTCTGGATGGCCTGGTTGCCCTCCCACTTAACGACCCGGGCAATATTGAGCACGGTGACGATCGAGCCGTCCTTGCGAACACAATCGAATTCATATTGCGTCGGCACCCGGCCGCCCCGCTTGCGGGCATCACGGAACACCGTAAGGCGGTCCAGTTCATAGGGCGCGAACACCTTTGAAACATCACCCATGTCCATCAGTTCCCGGACCGTTTGGTAACCCAGGATGTTGGCGAAAGCCTGATTCGCGAACAACAGCTTCCATTCGGTATGAACGAAGATTCCCTGGATCGATCCGCCGATCAGGTTGCGGTAGCGTTCCTCGAATTCATAAAGGGCCTCTTCCGCCTGTTTGCGGAGCGCACCGTCGGCCTCGGCCTTTTGCAACCGGCGCGACATGGTCTCCAGTTCCTGAGCAAGCTCGTTCTTGGTCATGCCCAATAACCGTTTGCTGGTTTTGTCTTCGTCCGGCATGCCTTAACCTCTTGGCCGTGGACAACGAACAACGGCCTTTTTCGTTGCTGGCACAATATCACACTTGTTCAAGAGGAGAACCCGGGCCGAGAATCCACCCCTAAAATCCGTCCGATTCCGACCCCGGTATTGGTAAAGCCGCGCCATTTCCATTATTTAAGAGCTGCGGAAAGTTCGGCCATTTTCAGTATTTTTCTTTTTATAACATGCTGTTAGAAACGAATTTTGCCAATTCCGCACTAATTTCGTATGCTTTTCAGTGGATATATTCGAGAGTCCATATATATTTGGTATACAATATTTCCAAATCAATCATGCCGTTGAGGGTCCGGGGGGGCGACAAATACGTGTTAAACGGCAACATGAGGTAAAGCAGTCGTGAAAGACATTCATGAAAACGCCAAGCTCGCCAGCAGCTTCCTAAAATCACTGGCCAATGAAAACCGCTTGGTGATTCTTTGCGCGCTGGCGGAAGGCGAAAAAAATGTCGGCGAGCTTGAAGAAATCCTCGGCGTCCGCCAACCGACACTGTCGCAACAACTGGCCCGGCTCAGAACCGACAAAATGGTCGAGACGCGTCGGGAATCCAAACAGATCTATTACAGCCTGTGCAATGAAGACGCCGAACTGGTTCTCGGCCTGATCTTCGAGTTGTTCTGTACCGGCGGATCCCAGGACATGGAACCGAAACCCCACGCCGATTCCGCCGAAGACGACGAGGCAAAATCGGCGGACGAGGAAGCCGCCTGAAACAGGCCCATTACGCAGGCATTAAAATCCCCCGCCCGGTATTTTGCCCGGCGGGGATTTTTTTTATGGTAGGCGCTGAGGGTTTCGAACCCGCCAAGCATTGCAACCGGAGCCCACACTGCGGTAACGAAATAGAGCGGCTAGGCTCAAAAGGTCTGCTTAAATTTAGGCCTATGACGAACTCGGTAATTATATCTATGATCTGAAACAGATGTTTTTTGGGCGCACTCCTCCCACCAGGTAAATAAACCGGGATTAGACACCCGCACGAAAAGGACCTTTCCTATGCTGACCATCCCCCGCCTGCCGTTCGCCGGCGTCAGCCGTTCGTTGGGTGCACCCCGGCAAGACACGAAAGCCGCCCAAGTCTGCAACTGCCACGTCCTGACAACGCGCTAGTACCCATGGCAACTAAAACCAATCCCGGCAATTTCTTCGAGGACTTCACCCTCGGCCAAACCATCGTCCATGCGACACCGCGCACGGTGACCGAAGGTGACGTGTCGGTCTACTCCGCGCTCTACGGCACCCGCTTCGCCGTCCAGTCGTCGCGCGCCTTCGCCGAGAGCATCGGTTATCCCCAGACCCCGGTCGACGACCTGTTGGTCTTCCATGTAGTGTTCGGCAAAACCGTGCCCGATGTGTCACTCAATGCGGTGGCTAATCTGGGGTACGCGGCGGGGCGTTTCGGGGTGCCGGTATATCCGGGCGACAGTCTCCATACGGTTTCCGAGGTCATCGGCCTGAAGGAAAACTCTAACGGCAAGACCGGCACCGTCTACGTGCGCTCGATCGGCGCCAACCAACGCGGAGAAACGGTGCTCGACTACGTGCGCTGGGTGATGGTGCGAAAAGGCGACCCGGATGCCCCAAGCGCCGATCCGGTGGTGCCCGAGCTGCCGGACGCCGTGGTCATGGAGGATATAGCCGTGCCCGACGGCCTTGATCTCTCAGGTTACGACGCCAAGCTGGCTGGCAGCCCCTACTTCTGGGACGACTACGCGGCGGGTGAAAAGATCGATCATGTCGACGCCATGACCGTCGAGGAAGCCGACCACATGACGGCGGCACGGCTTTACCAGAACACCGCCAAGGTGCACTTTAATCAGCACACCGAAAAGGACGGACACTTCGGGCGGCGCATCGTCTACGGCGGCCACGTCATCAGCCTGGCCCGGGCGTTCTCCTTCAACGGCCTTGCCAACGCCTTCAAGGTTGCCGCCATCAATGGCGGCCGCCACGTCGCCCCAATCTTCGCCGGTGACACGGTCTATGCCTGGAGCGAGGTGCTGGAAAAGGCGGAATTGTCGGGCCGCACCGACCTCGGCGCGCTGCGGCTGCGAATGATCGCGACCAAGGACCAGGCCTGCACCGACTTCCCCGGCCAGGACGCGGACGGCGCGTATGACCCGTCGGTGGTGCTGGATTTCGATTTCACGGTGCTGATGCCGCGCCGGGGATAAATCTCCCGCCGCTTTAATTCCGCCGCGACAGCAGCCCCTTGGCCACCACCTGCGCCTGAATCTCGGCCGCGCCCTCGAAAATATTGAGGATGCGGGCATCGACCAGGACGCGTGAGATCGGATATTCGACGGCATAGCCGTTGCCGCCGTGGACCTGAAGTGCATTGTCGGCGTTGGACCAGGCGACCCGGGCGGCCAGCAGCTTGGCCATGCCGGCCTCGATATCGCAGCGGATATCCTCGTCCTTCTCACGCGCCGCAAAGTAAGTGAGCTGGCGGGCAATCATGGTTTCCACCGCCATCCAGGCCAGCTTGCCCGAGACCCTTGGGAAGGCGTAGATCGGTTTGTCGAACTGAGTGCGGTCCTTGGCGTAGCGCAGCCCCAGCTCGAGGGCGTTCTGGGCGACGCCGACGGCGCGTGCCGCGGTCTGGATGCGGGCCGCCTCGAAGGTCGCCATAAGCTGTTTGAAGCCCTCTCCTTCCTCAGCCCCGAGCAACGCGCCTTCGGGCACCCTATAGCCGTCGAAGCCGAGCTCGTATTCCTTCATACCCCGGTAGCCGAGCACTTTGATCTCGGTACCGGACATGCCGGGTGCCGGAAAGGGGTCGTCATCGGAGCCGCGCGGCTTTTCGGCCAGGAACATGCTGAGCCCCTTGTAGCCGGGCTCGTCCGGGTTGGTTCGCGCCAATAGCGTCATCAGGTCCGACCGCGCCGCATGGGTGGCCCAGGTCTTGGCCCCGGTGATTTCATAGCCGCCGTTTGCCCGGACCGCGCGGGTCCGGAGCGAGGCCAGATCGGAGCCGGTGTTGGGCTCGGTGAAAACGGCGGTCGGCAGGATTTCGCCCGACGCGATTTTCGGCAGCAGGGTCTGTTTCTGCTCTTCTGTACCGCCGAGGCCGATCAACTCGCCGGCGATTTCCGAGCGTGTTCCCAGCGAACCGACGCCGAGGTATCCCCGGGACAGTTCCTCGGTAACCACGCACATGGCCATTTTGCCCATGCCGAGCCCGCCCCATTCCTCGGCGATGGTGAGTCCGAAGACACCCATCTCTGCCATCTGGTTGACCACTTCAATGGGGATCAGTTCATCCTTGCCATGCCAGTCCTGGGCGAAGGGCACAACTTTTTCGTCCGCGAAGCGCCGGAACTGGTCGGCGACCATGTCCAGTGTCTCGTCGCCAAGGCTCCGGGCGCCGAAATGGCCATCCTCCATCAATGTCGCGATGCGCTGGCGCACGGCCGGCGAATTGCCCTCTGCGATCAGTTCCCTGACAGCGTCGTTGAAGAACGTGTGCACCGCTTTGCTGTCGACGCCGAGGTCGCGGGGCCGGACGATTTCAACCTGGCTGAGCGGTATGCCGCCATACATCTGGGCCAGGTATTCTCCGAAGGCGGCCTTAAGCATGAGGCCTTCCAACTCGCCGAGCTGGTTTTCGGAGTCCAGGCGTTCGGCCCAGCCGAGCATCTGGCGCAGTCCCTCTACATAGGTCGCCATCCAGGCATAGCCATGGGCGGCGAATTGTTCGTCACCCTTGCCGATCCCGCGCTTGGCGGTGGCGAGCAGGGTGTCGGCCGACGACAGGGCGGAATGGTAGATATCCATGGAGAACCTCGTCAGGACTTCGGAAACATGCGCTAATCGGCGAGCAGGCTGCGCACCATGTCGCTCATCGACAGAATGCCGACCGGAACGTCGCGCTCACCTTGTTGCTCGGTGACAACCAGGCGGTGGATGCGGCGCTTCATCATGGTGCTGATGGCGGTCGACATAGGCGTCTCGATATCGACCGTGGTGCAGCCCGGACTCATCACCTCGCCCGCAAGGGTCTGGCGGGTTTCGCCCTTGGTGCGGCCCTGGCGGGCCATCACAATGTCGGTGATCGAAACAACGCCGACGATCTGGTCGTTCTTGACCACCACCACCGAGCGCGACCGTTTTTCGAGCATCATCCGGGCAACGTACTCCAGCGCCGTTTCCGGGGTGCAAGTGTAAACGCCCATGTGCATTTCGTCGCGTACCAGGACACCCTCGTCGACGAAGCCGTTGTAGTCCTCGCCCATGTCCGACGCGACGCCCGGCAGCGGCCCCACTAGCGGCGCCGGTTTCGGCGTGTCGCGGATGTCGTCCGGCAAGCTCCGGCTATCCCTAGCCATAGGCGGCGGGGCGCTGGCGCCGAGCCCAAAATCGGGCGCGCCGATGAGGACGGCCATGTTGCCATGCGGGTGTCGGTTTTCATGCATGAGCTGGTGCGAATCCGGCAGTTCGTCGAAGGTAAAGGCCTTCGACATGCACGGGTCAAGATGGCCCTGAATGGCCAGTTCGTTCATCGCGTAAGCCTGGTCGTCGTTGGCGAAGTGCGAGCCCTGAAAGCGTTTCTGGCGCATCCACAGATACCGCAGATCCACGGTGGCGTTGTAGCCGGTGGTTCCGGCGCAGATCACCACCGAGCCGCCGGTCTCGCAGACGAACATGGAGGTCGGAATGGTGTCCTCGCCCGGATGCTCGAAGACCAGGGTTGGGTTGCGCTTTTCGCCGAGCGCCTCCCAGATGGCCTTGCCGAAGGAACGCACGCCTTTGAGCCATTGGCTATAGCCGACCTTGTCTTTCCAGTGGGGCAGCATGCCCCAATGGTCAAAGTTCTTACGGTTAATGCAGCCGACCGCGCCGAGGCTCATGCAGTAGTCGATCTTGGAATCGTCGGAGATTACAGCAATCGGCTTGGCGCCGACAGCGCGGGCGATCTGGATAGCCATGGAGCCGAGCCCGCCAGCACCGCCCCAGACGAGAACGACATCATCCTTCTTGATTGCGTGCTCGGGCCAGCCGAGCAGCATGCGGTATGCCGTGGCGCCGACCAGGGCATAGGACGCGGCCTCCTCCCAGGTCATGTGCTTTGGCTTGGGCATGCACTGGTGGGCCTGAACGCGGGTGAATTGGGCGAAGCTGCCGAAGTTGGTCTCGTAACCCCAAATACGGAAGGTGGGCGAGAACATGGGGTCCTGACCGGCCTGCACCATCGGGCAATCCGAATCCCAGGTGCCGCAATGCACCAGGACCTCGTCGCCGACCTTGACGCTGGTGACCTTGGAACCCACCGCGTAGACGATACCGGACGCGTCCGAGCCGCCGATGTGGAAATCCTCGGGCTCGCCCTGTTTGTTACGCGCGGCAATAACGTCGACCGGCGTACCCAGTGCGGCCCAGACGTTATTGTAGTTGACGCCGGCGGCCATGGTGTAGATCAGCACATCCTCGTCGCCGATCTCGGGCACATGGACGATCTCGCGCTGGAAACTGTTCTTGGGCTCGCCGAAGCGGTCCGCCCGGACAGTCCAGGCGTGCATCAGCTTCGGAATCTCGCCGACGGGCGGCGCTTCACCAATGGGTGGCGCTTCGCCGATGTTTCGAACGACCTCATCCATGTCGACCCCTTTCATGATCCCGGTTCAAAGACCGGGTTAAACCGTCTCATTTCCTTGTCGCCGGGCGGTTGCCTGCCCACCGAATATTCTTGCATTTTATGACGCAGTGCACAAAATTATATTGCAACGCACCAAAGGTAAATTTCAAGCAAAGATGTGCCGGAAGGCTGTAAATTTCACTTTTTCTTGGTTTTTCATCATAATATTTCGCAACCAACCAAAATTTAGGTCGTAAAACGGAGCATTCATGGCGGATAACCGGGTAAAAACAGACGTAACTACCGCAACGCAGCATGAAATGCCGCGTGATAGGCCGTGGTTATTCCGGACCTATGCCGGACACACGTCGGCCGAGGCCTCCAACGCGCTTTTCCGCAAGAATCTCGAAAAAGGACAAACCGGCCTGTCGGTGGCCTTCGATCTGCCGACACAGACCGGTCTCGATTCGGACCATCCGCTGGCGCGGGGCGAGGTCGGCAAGGTGGGCGTGCCGATCGGCCACATGGGCGATATGGAAACCCTGTTCGCGGATATTCCGCTGGACCGGATGAACACGTCCATGACCATCAACGCACCGGCGCCCTGGCTGCTGGCGCTTTATGTCGCGGTCGCCGAGAAGACCGGTGTTGCGCGCTCCGCCCTCTCGGGGACGGTGCAGAACGACGTGCTGAAGGAATACCTGTC
>JACKQG010006140.1_pt1 | contig 12871 bp, 14 predicted proteins | sample 8237621 | NCBI WGS metagenome assembly JACKQG01 (sample SAMN15677084, study PRJNA649215) | marine metagenome | biome: marine; feature: Black Sea; material: saline water; isolation source: suspended particulate matter (SPM) from the Black Sea western gyre | collected 2013-06-09/2013-06-10 | depth...
TTTGCTGTACTTTGTATTGGACCTACTGGAATAATGCATGCTTTGCTTGCAAAAATGTACGGTTTTAAGAAGATATTTTGTTTTGATTTTAATGAGTTTAGATTAAATTTTGTCGATACAATTTTTGGGGATGATGATCCATTAGGAGTTGTAACAATCAATCCCTTACGTCCTTATCCTTTGGAAACATTGAAAGATGAAACAGCAAATCAAGGTGTTGATGTTGTTATAGTATCTACTAGTAGTTTGAGTGCGTTAAAGGACGCCGTTGATTTTGTTAGAAAAGGCGGTACTATTGTTATGTTTGGTGTACCAAGTAAGGGAGCAACAGTTGATCTAGATATGAGTAAAGTGTATTCAAAAAGTATTACAATTGTTAATTCTTATGCAGCATCTGATATGGATACCAAGAATGCACTTGAGAAAATATCAAGTAAACAAATCAATGTTACACAACTAATCACTCATAAATACAAACTAAATGAATGCCAAAAAGCCTTTGAACATGCGAAATCAGGCGATAATGCTATGAAAATAATCATAAGTAATTGAGAAAGGCTTAAGAAGGCAAATTGTTTCTTGTGAAATCGAAGTAAAATGGATTGGGGATTACAAAATAGAATATCTCATATCATTAAACCAAATGATAATCATGCATTAATGTTAGCTGTTGATCATGGATATTTTTTAGGTCCTACTGAAAAATTAGAGGTTCCTAGGAAAACAACTGCACCATTACTCAAGTACTGTGATTCGATAATGCTTACAAGAGGAGTACAACGAACATCAATCGATCCAAAATCTTCTGTACCAATTGTCTTAAGAGTATCCGGCGGTTCTAGTATTATTGGCGAAGATTTATCAAACGAGCAAATCACTGTGAGCATTAAAGATGCTATTAGACTTAATGCTTCTGCATTAGCTATGTCAATTTTTGTCGGCTCAAAGTATGAACAACAAACTATTGTTAACCTCGGCAGATTAGTTAATGAAGCAGAGGAGTATGGTATTCCAGTTCTTGCTGTTACAGCCGTGGGAAAAGAAATTGGGCAAAAGGATGCGCGTTATCTATCTTTAGCATGCAGAATTGCTGCTGAGCAAGGTGCGCATATTGTCAAGACGTATTATTGTGAAGATTTTGACAAAGTAACAGAATCTTGTCCTGTGCCAATAATTGTGGCTGGTGGTAAAAAAATCGCAGAGCGTGATGCTCTTGAATTGACATACAACTCAATTGAACATGGTGCAGCAGGAGTTGATATGGGACGGAATATTTGGCAATCTGAAAACCCTGTACCCATGATCCGTGCAGTTCGTTCTATTGTACATGGAAATGCAAATGTTGACGAAGCCGATGAATTATACAAAAAGTTTTGCCAACCTAAACCAAAATTACCTAAAGCAGAAAAATAGCACATAAAAAACTAGTTGGAAATTTTATCAAGATGGTAATGCAAAATTTTCCAAGTATCTTTCTTAATTAAAACAAATGTTGCCCTACCATTAATTGTAATATGCTGACCAGTGAAAGCCTTATTGTCTACTAGTATGCCTTTTTGAGTCAATTCAAACGTGACAATTCCTGTAGTTCCAAAAATATTGATTTTAGCATTTTTTATTTCGTAATCATAATCTGAAATGCTTGAGAATCTTAATTCCTCAAGAGCAATTGATTCAGAATAACCCTTCAAACCATATGGTGGAACATCACTAAAACTAGAAAATTCTGGTGAATTAAGTTGAATATTTCCTAACACTGAGAAGTCCTTTGTTTTACCCGTTTCAAAAAAAGTTTGAATTACCTCAACAATTTCTTTTTGATCCTGCAAAATTACACTTTTTTGCACTTTAGTTGGTTTAAGTGTTAACAGAAATTCAAGTAAAGCATTTCCAGACATGTATTCCAGAAACATTAATTAATTCAGGATGATTTGCATACGTTGCTGTATGAATAAAATCAGTAAGACTAGCATTGTAAGTATCCTGTTGCTAGTTGACCTGAAGCTGTAAATCTGCAGCCAGTTTTTAATACGATTAAAATTATGGTGTAGGTCATGAATGATAAAATGGAAATTATGAACGGTGGAAAAGCGCTTATGAAGGCGTTGGAAAAGGAAGGCGTTAAGGAAGTCTTCGGTTTACCGGGAGGTGCGAACTTACCAATGTATGATGAGCTTTACAAAAGCAATATACGTCATATACTAGTCAGACATGAGCAATCATCTGCGCATATGGCTGATGGTTTCGGCAGAGTTAGTAGAAAACCAGGTGTTTGTTTTGCGACATCAGGTCCTGGTGCAACAAACTTGTTAACTGGTATTGCGACTGCACAAGCAGATTCTGCACCAATGGTAGCTGTTACTGGGCAAGTTCCGGTAAACATGATTGGCCGTGACGCATTTCAAGAGAGTGATATAATCGGAATGTCGAACCCATCTGTAAAATATGCATTCCAACCAAGAACAGTTGAAGAGATTCCTGAAGTTGTAAAAAAAGGATTTTACATTGCAGAAACTGGTAGACCTGGTCCCGTATTGCTTGATATACCAAAAGATGTTCAGCAAAATGAGGCAAAAGTTACTTTTCCTGACGAAGTCAGAATGCCTGGCTATCATCCATGGACTGATGTTGATATGGTAAATATTGAAAGAGCTATAGACTTGCTTCTTTCTTCAGAAAAACCAATAATTTTAGCTGGCGGTGGAACAATAATTTCATCTGCATTTGCAGAACTTCAATCAATTGCTGAAATGTTAATGATTCCAGTTGTTACAACATTCAAGGGTAAGGGGTCTTTCCCAGAGAACCATCCACTTTCACTTGGTCCAATTGGAATGCATGGCCATGCTGAAGCAAATAAGATTATGACTGAAGTGGATTGTGTTTTAGCAATTGGTACAAGATTTTCTGACCGTTCTGTTGGAACATTTGAGGAGTTTGAAAGAAATTTGAAAATTATTCATATGGATGTAGATCCTGCAGAAATTGGAAAGAATCAAACAGCACAAATTGCGGTTGTTGGTGATGTTAAGGCTTCATTAAGAGTTATGCTTAAACTTCTTGCAAAAAAAGCATTAAAAAAATCTGATGGAAATAATTGGTTAAAACATGTTAATGAGGTTAAGGATTATTGGCGTGAAAATCTAAAATTACATCCTGGCGAAATGTCAGCAGCTAAGATTTTAAGGAAATTGAGGGAAGTACTTCCTAAGGAATCAATCGTCACAACTGAGGTAGGTCAGCATCAAATGTGGGCGTCATTATTCTTTGACGCAATACATCCTGGCACATTCTTCAGTTCTACTGGTCTTGGAACAATGGGATGGGGATTTCCTGCGGCAATTGGTGCAAAAGTTGCACGACCAGATGTAGCAGTAGTAGACATTGCTGGTGATGGAAGTTTCAACATGACAGAAAATTCACTTGCAACTTCTGTATTAGAGGATATTCCGGTTATAGTATTCTTGATTAATAATTTTTCATTGGGAATGGTTGCGCAATGGCAAAGAACATTTTATGATAGACGAATGATTGGTATTGATCTAAAAAAATGTCCAGATTATGTTAAATTAGCAGAATCATACGGTGCACAGGGCATAAGAGCACAATCACTTGATGAGTTGGGCAAAGCGGTTAAAGCTGGTCTTAACAGTGACGTAGCTACAGTAATTGACATACCAATTGATCCAGAAGAGGATGTTTTACCATTTGTTGCACCTGGGACTTCATTAAAGGATATGATCTTACCATCATAGTGAGTGTTATGTGGGCAATATTATCAATTCGGGTTGAAAACAAACCAGGAATATTATTCAAGGTTACTAACTTGTTTAGAGCTAGAAATTTCAATATAGATAGCATATCAGTGGGTGTAATGGAAAATCCTGAATTTTCCAAGATGACAATAACAACTGTTGGTACTGAAAAGCAAATTGCTCAAATTGTTAAACAACTTGATAAAATGATTGATACAATAGAAGTCAAAAGATTGGATGAGAAAGAGAGTGTGTATAAAGAATTGGTATTGTTTAGAATTAAGGTAAATGAGGAATCTGACAGTACAGAGATTGGTAAATTAGCAGATACATATGGAGCAAAAATTCACAATGGACCGGAAGGTTCGTTGATAGCTGAGTTAACCTCCACACCTGATAAAATTAAATCATTTGAAGAATCAATAAAACCATTTGGTATTTTAGATTCTGCCAGAACTGGGGTAACTGCATTATAGATGATATGAAATGAAAGTTAGAATTTTTGATACAACATTAAGGGACGGAGAACAGTCACCTGGCGTTGCTTTATCACCTGAAAACAAGTTAAGCATTGCAAAAAAATTAGATGAGTTGGGTGTTGATGCTATAGAGACAGGATTCCCTGTCATCTCAGAAGGAGAACAAAAAGCCATTAAAATGATCACACAGGCAAATCTATCTGCTGAGTTATGTGGTCTTGCTAGAACAAATCAACGAGATATTGATGCAGTAACTGATTGTGGTTTAAAGTATGTTCACACGTTTATTGCAACTTCAGATATTCACCTTCAACACAAATTACATCTTTCACAGGATCAAGCGCTTGAAAAGGCTGTAGAATCAGTTGAATATGCAAAATCACGAGGTTTACAGGTTGAATTCTCAGCTGAGGATGCAACACGCACAGATCGTGATTTCTTAAAAAAAATATTTACAGCAGTTACAAAAGCTGGAGCCGATAGAATAGATATACCTGACACCGTTGGATATTCAACACCACAATATATTGCTGAAATCACAAAGGATGCCATTGAGGCAACTAAATTACCAATTAGTATGCATTGCCATAATGATTTTGGACTTGCGGTAGCTAATGCTATATCTGGAATACAGGCTGGCGCGCAGTGTGCACATGTAACAATAAATGGTATTGGTGAACGCGCAGGTAATGCATCTCTCGAAGAACTTGTGATGGCATTACAATGCTTGAGATTTGATCAATCTTGGGAGACTAACATCAAAACTAAACTTCTTTATGAGACATCAAAATATGTTTCAAAATTAGCTGGAATGCCAGTTCAACCTAACAAGGCAATCATAGGTGAAAATGCATTTGGTCATGAATCTGGCATACATACTCATGGAGTTTTGAGCAATCCACTTACCTATGAACCAATCAGCCCTGAAATTGTAGGGCGTAACAGATGGCTTCAGGTAGGCAAACATGCGGGCGCTCATGGGATTAATGCCATGCTTGAAGAATATGGGGTACAACCCGATAAGGATCAGTTAAAACAAATTCTTGCAAAGGTGAAATCAATTGGGGACCAAGGAAAACATGTTACTGATGTTGAGTTATTGTCAATTGCCAATGAAGTAATGGGTGACTCTAAACTAAAACGTCTAGTGCAGCTAACAGGTTTTTCAGTTTCTACTGGAATTGGTAATATGCCATACGCATTTATAAAATTAAATATTGACGGCAATGAACATACAGCAACAGATTATGGCGTGGGACCGGTAGATGCATCACTTAATGCAATTCAGAAAATCACGGATACGATTTCAGAAATAAGAATTAAGGATTATAATTTAGCGTCTATTTCTGGTGGTTCTAGTGCGTTATGTGAAGTAACGGTTAAACTAGAAGATGCTATGCAAAATATGGTTTCTTCAAAGTCCATTGGTGAAGACATTGTCATAACTAGTGTACAGGCTGTTATTGATGGAATGAACAGGATTATGCTAAAAAAATTAGTTAAGCAAAAAAAGGCGTAATTATTGGTATAGAAAAATGAGCCACAAGTATAACATCTCATTAGTTACAGGTGATGGAATAGGTCCAGAGATATCTGAATCAGCCTTTAGTATTTTACAAACAATTAATGACAATATGGGCATTAAATTTGAAATAAAAAAACTTGAAGCAGGTGATACTGTTTTAAAAAATACTGGTGAAGCATTACCCGCTGAAGTATTTGAAACAATAAAAAACTCTGATGCATGCTTAAAAGCACCAGTAGGTGAAAGCGCAAAAGATGTAATCGTGTACTTGAGACGCATGTTAGATCTTTATGCAAACATTAGACCTGCAAAGTCGTATCCAAACATGCCATCATTACGTGACGATGTGGATTTAGTGATTGTTAGAGAAAATACAGAGGATTTGTACACTGGAGAAGAATTTGAGATTGGTGATATAGCTGTGGCGATGAGAATTATTTCTGAAAAAGCATCAAAAAGAATTGCAAATCATGCTTTTACAATTGCTAGTCAAAGGGAAATGAAGAAAGTTACATGTGTTCATAAATCTAATGTAATGAAAAAAACTGATGGATTATTTGCTCGTACATGCTCAAAAGTCGCAAATGATTTTCCTGATATTAACTTTGAAGAGATGTATGTTGATGCATGTTCAATGAATTTAATTCGCCAACCGCAATTATTTGATGTGATTGTTACAACTAATTTGTTTGGTGATATACTTTCTGATGAATCAGCTCAAGTGGTAGGTGGTTTGGGTATGGCTCCTGCTGCAAATATAGGTGATAATTTTGGCTTGTTTGAACCAGTACATGGGGCAGCATTTGATATTGCGGGAAAACAAATCGCAAATCCTACGTCATTCATACTTTCAATCAAAATGATGTTAGACTGGCTTGGGAATAAACACAATGATCAGAAATGCATTGATGTTGGGCAAAAATTAGAGGATGTTGTATACGATGTAGTAAAAAATAATATTAAAACAAAAGATACAGGCGGGGATAAAACTACGGTGGATTTTACTAAAGAAATTATCTCAAGGCTTTAATCTTTCTGGGTCTCTCGGATACAAAATAACTTCTCTCACATTATCTATTCCTAGAATTACCGTTAGTAGTCTTTCTAATCCTAATCCCCAACCTGCATGTGGTGGCATGCCCCAATCAAACGCCTGTAGGTGTTCCGAAAATTTTGCAGGGTCAAGATCTTGCTCGCTTAATCTTGCTTTGATCTTCTCTGGGTTATGTAGTCTACTACCACCAGATGATAATTCAAGATAACCAAATTGTAAATCAAATGACTCGGAAATCTCAGGAGTGTCTTCTTTTTCCATGATGTAAAACGGCTTAAGCTTGATTGGCCAGTCTGTTATGAAATAAAAACCTGGATGGTTTTCTCCTATTATTCTCAAGTGAGAATCTAAAAGGTCGTCACCAAATTCTAGTTTAACATTTTTTTTATTCAGCTCTTCTAAAGCCTCCGAGTATGTAATTTTCTTAAATGGGCTATTAGGTATAGTGATTTCATTCCCTAAAATTTCTTGTTCCTCTTTACAGTTTTCGGAAACATACTTGAAAGTATTAAGAACCAAATCTTCTAAAACATTCATCACATCAGTGTAGTTCATAAATGCGGCTTCGATGTCAACGCTAGTAAATTCGCTCAAGTGTCTGCCAGTATGTGATTTTTCCGCTCGATAAAATGACGCTATTTCAAATACTCTTTCTAGACCAATTGTCATCTGTTCCTTATAGAGCTGTGGGCTTTGTGCCAGATATGCTTGTTTTCCAAAATAATCCAATGAGAACAAATTTGCGCCTCCTTCACTTGCACTGCCAATAATTTTAGGCGTAGTAATTTCAATGAACTTCTTTTCTGACAATGTTTTTCTTAATGATGCTAAAACGTGATGCCTGACTTTGAAGATTGACGCTGTTTTTTGGTTACGCATATCCAATGCCCTAGAGTTTAGCCTATTGTCAATATGGCTTTCAAGCCTACCAATAGGATCAATAGGCAGAGGATGGACAGCCTTTGTTAATACATCAATTCCATTAGCCTTAATTTCACATTCAAAATCTCTAGCCTTTGTATCCTGTATTTTACCAGTGACTCTAACAACGCTTTGTCTGGTGATATCTTCAATTGATTTCATTACATCATCCGTGAGTATGATTTGAATAATACCTGTGACATCACGTAATGTAAGAAATGTCATTTTGCCCATTTTTCTTAGATCTTCTACCCAGCCTCCAAGAATAACTTCCTGACCTTTCATACCGGCGTTAATATCCTCAACATGATGTGTTCGATCAAGATTCATGGAAATCATCTTAAATGATGATCCATTGAATATATCCTTTCTTGAAAAAATAAAATGAAGTATGTTATGCTATAATTATGCCAAAGATAGAAATTTCTGATCTATCCGTTGATTACAAAACCTCACATGGCAATATACATGCCTTAGAAAATGTTGAATTTCAATTGGAAGATGGTGAATCAATTGGAATAGCAGGTGAGAGTGCTTGTGGAAAGAGCACTTTGGGTTTAACGATCATCAGAATGCTTCAGGGAGGAAACATAGTTTCAGGAAAAATTACGTTTAGCGGCGAATCTATACTTGACATGCCTGATTCCAAATTTGATGGAAGTTTGCGTTGGAAAGAAATCTCAATGATCTTTCAGGGTGCCATGAATTCATTGGATCCAGTTTTTACAATCAAACAACAATTTGATGATCTGCTAAAACAACATGGTTTTGGTAGTAACGCGGATAAAATTACACGTGATGCTATTAGTGCTGTGAATTTGGATTATTCTGTTTTGAAAAAATATCCACATGAACTTAGTGGTGGAATGAAACAAAGAATTGTTATTGCTATGGCATTGTTGTTAAAACCAAAATTTGTTATAGCTGATGAGCCTACAACTGCACTAGACGTACTCATCCAAGCACAAATCGTCAATTTACTGAAGAACCTGAAAAAGAATGGCATGTCTCTCATGTTAATTTCACATGATCTTGCAATATTATCTGAGGTGGCAGAAAAAATTGGCGTAATGTATGGTGGAAAAATGGTTGAGTTTGGCACATCTGCAGAAATATATCGTAATCCTAAACATCCGTACACGCAAGGATTATTAAATTCAATTCCAACCTTACGCAAACAAAAAAAACTAAAATTCATTACTGGTAGCCCACCTGATTTATCCGCTACGAAACCAGGATGTAGATTTTTTGATAGGTGTCCTGAAGCAATGGATAAGTGCAAAACTGATCCACCAAAAATAAAGACAGACAGTGGTTATGTTTTATGTTGGCTTTATGAGTAAGACATTACAATTGTAATCTTCTATTACTTTGATTTTTCCTCACATTCATCAGAACAATATTTTGTTTCTGGTCTTGTTACCAGTCTACCACATTGTGAGCATGTAGAATACATAGTTGAAACACAGAACGATCATAAAAAAACATATTTTGATCGCAATTGCTGACTACTAATTATTTTTTTAGAGTTAAATAATGCAAAATATTGATCGACATGTGGATCTTTGGGAATTGTTTCCTTTTACTCCCGAAGTTGGTTATCTTGGTTTAACTATTGTTAGTTTCTTTGGTTCACTTATACCGTTTGTACCAATCCCTTCATTTGTTTTGGTAGCTACAATGGCGGTGGGAGAACAATTTGACATTCATGTTTTAGTTTTAATTGCAGCTATTACGTCCACTGCTGCTAAGCAGATAATATTTTACGCTAGTTATGGTGGAAGAAAAATTATTTCTGAAAAAACTAAAAAACGAATGCTGCCATTTCAAAAATTAGTAAAGCGATATGGTGGTTCAGCGGCTTTTGTTGCTGCTGCAACTCCTATTCCTGATGATTTAGTTTACATTCCATTAGGATTAGCAAAGTATAATCCAAAAAGGTTTTTCGTTGCTACGTTATTGGGAAAATTTGTTTTGTATTACGTAATTGTACTAATTTCACATTACATGGGTTTGTCACTTTTGGAACCAGTACTTCGGGAAATTGATGACCCATTGCCTGTTTACATTGGTATTATAGCGTTAGGTATTGCAATGACAGTCGTCGTAATTCTTCTTTTACGATTAAACTGGGAAAAAATACTTGGTAGAATTGCTCCATGGACATTAGATGATGATGATAACAATAATCAAAATTAGATCTTATAACTGAAATTCCATAGTTTGTCAATGCCAATCTTTATTCCTACTCTAGGTTTTGTCATGATTTTTGTTGGCTTTTTACCGTTAATAATAAACAGTGATGAATTTTTTGTTAGGTCTAGGTTGTATTGTTTTAAAGTAATTTGCATTGCTTGAGTTAGTTTTCCAGGTCCATTTGTTAAATTAGAAATAACATCAGTTTTTCTATTTTTTACCATGTGTTTAATTCCTTGTTGTGGCTGAATTGCTCGTATTAGAACAGCGCCAGATTCGTCTTCTTCTTTTTTTGCAACCACATTAAAACAATAATGCATACCATATGTGAAATAAACATATGCACGTCCCACTTCACCAAACATAATTTTATTTCGTTCAGTTTTTTTTCTTGATGCATGACTAGCTGGATCATTTTTGCCCTTGTATGCTTCAGTTTCTATTATGACCCCAGATAGTACATGATTTCCAATTTTTCTTACCAATGTTTTTCCCAAAAGATCTTTTGCAACTTGTTTGGTATCGTTCATGTAAAACTTTCTTAGTAAAACTTTCATTTCAATCTGCATGTTTTATTTTTTGTAATTCATTCACTAGTTTTTTAATATCATTTTTGAAAACGTTTACGAGTTTTTGGTTGTAAATTGTTGCAGCGGGATGAAATGTGACAAAATACATACGATTATCTTTAGAAATAAATTTTCCATGATTCTTTGAAATTTCCTTACCACCCAAAATTGAATAAAATGGTGTATTTCCAAGAAGGCAGATTATTTTAGGATTAATAATTGCAATCTCATCTTTCAAATACTCGTTACACATTGATTTTTCAACATCATTTGGAATTCTGTTTTTAGGTGGTCTGCATTTTACAATATTTGTGATATATACACTGTTTCTTGTCAATCCAGCATTTTTCAATGCATCATCAAGCCTTTTTCCTGCAGTACCGATAAATGGCTCACCACAAAGGTCCTCACTTTTTCCAGGTGCTTCACCGATAAAAATAACGTCTGCATTTTGATTTCCTTTTCCTGGAACAGCATTTTTTCTAGTAATACACAAGTCACACTTTTTACAAGTTTTGACTTTTTCTTGAATTATTTTAAGGGATAAAGCATCTTTCATGATTGTAATCTTTACAGCTGATTGATTAGTTTTACAAAACTAAATTGGACAAAAGCCTTTAGGTATGGAATTGAATCCATAAATCATGGGACTTATCCATACAGTTCATTATCTAGATTTTTCTTCTGAATCTTGGAAATTGATATCAAATAACCCAACTATTTTTGAGGCTATTGTTGACAATGTGGTTTTGGAGATTCGTGATACATCACACAAGGAAAATAAACTAGTATTCAAAAAGGGCGGTAAGATAGAATACATGCGTTCTGTTGGAAAGTACAGATTAAGATGGGATGATGAAGATCTGGTGAACTAATTTTTATGCAACAATTCTAAACTCAATTTCGCTTGCTAAATCATTCTGCACTGCTTTTAATGTGTAAACACCATTATTTTCCCACCCGCCACCACCAGCTATAATGAGCGTTGAAAACTGTCCATCATTTTTGGGATTGATGATCTCCTTCCATATTTTTACACCATTAGTGTTTTCTATTGATAATTCAACCGATTTAGTATAGGAGTTTGTATCACCTGAGATGGAAATTATATCAGCTCTTTGGTATGTAGTTTGATCGATATTCACCAATAATGGGTTATCTGTTGTTGAACTTACAGTGGAATCAATTGGTGTATTAATTGCCGTGAATCCCACAATTACAATTATAGCTATTGCAGCAGCTACTCCACCAAGAATGCCTAATTTTTTATTAGATGAAAAATTAAATGCGAAATTATTTTTTAAATCTGGACTACTGAGAGTAGGTTTTTGTTGTAATTTGATTTTGGTATCTGGTTGCTTGCGTGATAATGACTTGTCAAGTGGTTGATTTTTTAGGTGTATTGTAATTAATGATTCAACATAATTTTTGTCTTCAGTAGTAATGAAATTATCATGTCTAATTGTATCTCTAATCTCTCTTAGTTTTTTTACATCTCCATGATGATGTCTGATCAAATCGTCGAGATCTGTTATGAATGTCAATAAATCACCATATTTTCTCCGTCTAATTAAAATTCGCTATTGATACTTTGTATATTGTACTCAAAACTATCATTTACACGAAAATTCATGAAACTGTTTTAGGATTTTTGGATTTGATTTTAAAAATGTAATGTATTTTCTTAATTGTCGAATTGTTTTGGGGTTTAAATGATGTTCTAAACCTTCCGTATCTTGATTGGCAATTCCTTTACCTACATTCAAAATTTCAAAAAATTCTAACAATATACTATGTTTCCGGCGAATTGTGTCCGCAACCTGTTTGCCCATATTAGTTAAATTAATACCGTGATATTTTTCATATTCAAGATATTTTTTTTCATCTAATTTTTGAAGCATCTTAGTAACACTTGGCGGACTGACATTCATAAATCTGGAAATATCTAACGTAGTTGCATATCCCTTCAATTCTACTAATTCTGCAATTACTTCCAGATAATCTTCCTCTCTTGTTGTACTTGTTACTTTTTTAATTGTATGTGCAGCTTTGATAGATTCTAATCTCTTACTATTTTTTTCCAACCCAGATAACTAAATTATTCTAGTATAATTTAGTGTCTTTCATTAATTAATAAAATTCTATATGCAGCCATGTGTGTAATAGTTTTTTGACCTATGATTGACAGAACTTTACATTCGTATTTATCTAATTTTGTTTCATTATCAAATATGCAGGATTCTTTCCAAAAGCATATCGAGAAATTGAAAATAATGAAGGAATCAGCCAAAAGACGTAATGAATTGTATTCAGATCTTACTAAATTGGATGACAAAAATACGACGCGTTCCTTAAGAGCCCTAACTAAAGCG
>JACKQG010006141.1_pt1 | contig 12870 bp, 14 predicted proteins | sample 8237621 | NCBI WGS metagenome assembly JACKQG01 (sample SAMN15677084, study PRJNA649215) | marine metagenome | biome: marine; feature: Black Sea; material: saline water; isolation source: suspended particulate matter (SPM) from the Black Sea western gyre | collected 2013-06-09/2013-06-10 | depth...
GTATTGATGATTGAGAGGTTTGGCGATCAACTCGGTCTGGCATCGCTTGAAAAATCAGAAGATATCGAAAAAAGCGCGCTAATCCAGCGGGCAATGGCTGTAGTAGCGCAGATGCAGTTAATCGCAGGTGAAGTTGTTTTGCCGGCTTATGATCCTTCACTACTCGCGTCTGAAATGAATCTTTTTGCTGAATGGTTTGTTGCCCGACAATTGAAATTGAAGCTAACAGATGAAGAAATCGCCGAAATTGAGAGGGTGAAAGGTCTTTTAATCGAATCTTCCCTCGAGCAACCGCAGGTGTTTGTGCACAGAGACTTCCATTCGCGAAATTTGATGGTGCTGGGTGATGGAGAGCTTGGAGTCATTGATTTTCAGGATGCTGTTATGGGTCCTGTGACCTACGATCTTGTATCCCTTCTGAAAGATTGTTACTTCAGATTTCCGCGAGAAGAGGTCTGCAATCGGGTCGAAGAGTTTCGGCTAATGTTGGAGCGAGATGGAAAGCTGTCGGATATAGATAGTGATACATTTTTGAAATGGTTTGATCTGATGGGCATGCAGCGCCATCTGAAGTGTGCCGGCATCTTTTCTCGTCTGAATCTTAGAGATGGAAAGTCACGATACCTGGCCGATATACCTTTGGTGGTGGACTATATTGTGGAAACCAGCGCCTACTATCCAGAGTTAGCGGCGTTTGGTGTTTGGTTAAAGCAAAGAATCGTTCCTGTGCTAGATGATATTTTTTTAGAGGAAGTGAATTAATGCGAGCGCAAGAGGAAGGGTTGGAATTTTTGTGCACTCTAAATCAGCAGAGCATGAAAAATTGAAAGCGATGATCCTAGCGGCAGGTCTCGGCAAGCGGATGCTGCCACTGACCAAAACCGTTCCCAAACCACTGTTGCAAATTCACGGCAAGAGCCTCATCGAATATCACCTTGATGCTTTGCAGAAAGCGGGTATAACTGAATTTGTGATTAACGTGTCGCACCTGGGTAGTTTAATCGAAGAAGCGCTGGGTTCGGGTGCATCGCGCGGTATTGAAATCCGTTATTCACGGGAGCCTGTGCCTCTGGAAACTGCTGGGGGTATCTTGCATGCATTGCCGCTATTGAAAGCAGGCCAGTCAGCGAATGATGCGTTCCTTGTCGTTGCCGGTGATGTTTATACGGACTTCGATTTTTCCCGATTCATGCAAAGCGGGTGCTCAACCAACGCAAAGCTGATTATGGTGGATAATCCACCACATCATCCGCAGGGAGACTTCGCCATTGGTGCAGACGGTTGTCTGGAAAGCCAGGGTAAGTTGCTGACTTTCTCAACTATTGCACTCTACAGGCCTGCATTTTTTGACGGCTTAAGAGAAGGGGTCGTGATGTTACGAGAGCTTTTTGATGCCAACCTTGACCAACAGACAATGGCTGCTGAGTATTTTTCTGGTCATTGGAGTGACGTCGGAACGCCCGATAGACTTGAAGAACTGAATAGGGAATATTAGCCAGCTGATTGGCTGTGCGCCCAGTTTTGGGGAGAGCCAATTATATAGGGCTGAGCCAGAGAAAAATCTAAAAGACAGTCGGCGTTTCTTATCGTGAAGGCGCTTGGTGAACTTTTCCGCATCCGATAATTATCGTCGATCTCAATATGCTATTTATGGATGAACACTAAATAGGTAACATACCGACGTCACAACTTCCGGTACCCAGCTTTGATGAAACCATTAATTGCGCCATCTATCCTTTCCGCGGACTTTGCAAGACTTGGTGAAGAGGTCGACGCTGTATTAGAAGCCGGCGCTGATATTGTTCACTTTGATGTCATGGACAACCATTACGTGCCTAATCTGACCATTGGACCCATGGTTTGTAAGGCGCTCCGATCTTACGGTATCGAAGCACCGATTGATGTTCATCTCATGGTCAAACCTGTAGACAGGATCATCGGAGACTTTCTTGAAGCCGGTGCTAGCTACATTACATTTCATCCAGAAGCGAGTGAACACATTGATCGCTCGCTCGAGATGATTAAATCTGCCGGTTGTCAGTGCGGGCTGGTTTTTAATCCGGCAACTTCTTTGTCCTACCTCGATTATTTGATGGATAAAATCGATATGATTCTTATCATGTCGATAAATCCAGGGTTTGGTGGGCAAAAATTCATCCCATCAACCCACGAAAAATTGAAACAAGCTAGAGCCATGATCGAACAAAGCGGGCGTGATATTCGATTGGAAATCGATGGTGGTGTAAAAATTGACAACATTGCCGAGATTGCGGCATCGGGTGCGGATACTTTTGTTGCTGGTTCTGCGATTTTTGGCGCTGACGACTATCGAAATACGATCGATTTAATGAAATCAGAAATCGCCTCTCTTAATGCGGTTTGACCCTATAAGAGGGCGTGCGAGCAGGATAGGTTGCCTCGCTTGTACTTTGAGATAGTCTCTATTATCCTGCGCTACGTAAGTTTTGCGGATAGTCAGCCGAACGTCGATGGCATTGGACTATCTACTGAATGTTCTTCTGAAAAAAACAATTTATCGTTGATGAACAATTTAGCCTCTCTACAATCTTTCCACTCCCTTCGCTGGCGAAGCTAGCTTCCTTTCTGTCCGGGTGCCAAACACTCGGAGGCATTGTAAACTTGCAATGCGATGACTATCCCGAAGTTTTAAATTTTGTTCGATTGCTGACTGATTCAATCGTCACCCAAATTAAGAAGTAAGACAGATGACGCCAGAAAATTTTGCTGCCATAGCGGCCGAAGGTTACAACCATATCCCCGTGACTCGCGAGCTTCTCGCGGATCTTGACACCCCGTTGTCTTGCTATGTCAAAGTGGCCAACGGCCCCTACAGCTATTTACTCGAATCAGCTGCTCAGGGAGGCGAAAAGTGGTCCAGATATTCTATGGTGGGTCTCCCTGCGAAAAAAATTCTTAAAGTTTTCGGTCATGAAATTGTGCTGGAGGAAGAAGGGGTAGAGGTAGATCGATTCGAATGCGCGGATCCTCTGGAGTATGTGGAACAGTTCCAGCTCCAGTATCGTTACCCACCGATTGAGGGTCTGCCCATTTATACCGGTGGACTGGTTGGCTATTTCGGCTATGACAGTATGCGCTACGTTGAGAAGCGACTGGCAGACAGTACGCCGCCAGATGTGATAGGTACGCCCGATATTCTCTTGATGGTTTCAAACGACGTGGTTGTGTTTGATAGCGTAAAGGGAAAGATTCATCTCATCACCCATGCTAACCCAGAGAATGCGTCGGCTTACCAGAACGCTCAAGCGCGGCTAGATGAGATGGTAGGCAAAATGCAGCGAAACATTCCTGCTGCTGTGCTGACACCGGAAAAGGGGCCAGTGGTGCATGAAGAGGACTTTGTTTCAAGCTACGGCGAAGACCAATTCACCCATGACGTTGACAGGATCAAGGACTATATTCGTGAAGGCGATGTGATGCAGGTGGTATTGTCCCAGCGAATGTCCATTCTGTTTGAGGGAGAGCCTTTAAACCTCTACAGGGCATTACGCTCGCTTAATCCATCTCCTTACATGTACTACATGCATCTTGATGATTTCCATATTGTGAGTTCATCCCCAGAGATTCTTGCCCGACTGGATAACGGCGCTGTTACCGTACGTCCGCTTGCCGGTACACGTAGAAGAGGCAGAACTGAAATTGAAGACCTCCAGCTGGAGGCGGAACTGTTAGCGGATCCGAAAGAAATAGCGGAACACCTAATGCTGATTGATCTCGGGCGGAATGATATTGGCCGGATATGTAAGGTCGGCTCGGTTGAAGTTAGCGAAATGATGACGGTTGAGCGCTATGCGCATGTCATGCATATCGCCTCGAATGTTTCAGGTGCAATAGTAGAGAATGGCTCGGCAATGGATTTGTTGCGAGCGACATTACCCGTCGGCACGCTGAGCGGTGCGCCCAAGGTGAGAGCATTAGAGATTATCGACGAGTTTGAACCGGAAAAACGTGGTATTTTCGGCGGCGCGGTGGGGTACCTGTCTTGGAATGGAAACATGGACACGGCAATTGCAATACGTACCGCGGTTATTAAGGATCACAAACTCTATATTCAAGCGGGTGCTGGTGTCGTCGCAGACTCAGTACCAGCGCTTGAATGGAAAGAAACAATGAATAAGGCCCGGTCAATTTTTCAGGCTGTCGCAATGACTGAATCAGGGCTAGGGATGAGAGACAGTAGTGAAAACCCAAGGATGTCGAACAAAGATGAAGAACGCGTTGCTGTGCCAGGAGATTCGAACGCATGATTTTGATGATTGATAACTATGACTCATTTACCTACAACATTGTGCAGTACTTGGGAGAGCTTGGGGAACAGGTTGAGGTCTATCGCAATGACGAGATCTCTCTCGATGAGATCTCTGAGTTAAATCCTGATCGAATGTTGTATCTCCAGGCCCCTGTACGCCGAACGAAGCTGGCATCTCCATGGATGTTATTCGCAAATTTTCCGGTTTAGTTCCTATTCTAGGTGTGTGTCTTGGTCACCAGAGTATTGGCCAGGTCTTTGGTGGAAAAATTGTAAAAGCTGCAAACGTCATGCACGGCAAAACATCTCCGATGCATCACAATGGGACGGGGGTTTTCAAGGGACTGTCGAACCCGTTTACAGCGACCCGCTATCATTCGTTGGTCGTCGCGAGAGAATCATTACCCGATTGTTTGGAAGTGACTGCCTGGACAGAGCAAGAGGGGCAAATACATGAAATCATGGGGTTTAAGCATAAGCGTTTAAATGTCGAAGGTGTGCAGTTTCATCCTGAGTCTATTGTCAGCGAGCACGGACATGCTTTATTTCGAAATTTTATTGAAACAACTGACCAAGGGGAGCTGATGTGATGGATATGCCGGGAGCAATCGCCAAGGTAATTGCAGGCGAAGATCTACCTCACGAAGAGATGTTAGATGTGATGGACTTGATCATGAGCGGAGAAGCAACCGACGCGCAAATCGGCGGTTTTTTAGTCGGTCTGAGAATAAAGGGTGAAACCATCGATGAAATTCGTGCCGGTGCGACGGTGATGCGACAACTCGTCACACCGGTATCTACTCAGCGAACAAATATTGTTGACACATGTGGAACAGGAGGAAGCGGCTCTAACAAGTTTAATGTGTCTACTGCATCGGCATTTGTTGCGGCTTCGGTAGGTGTGGCGGTTGCCAAACATGGTAATAGGGGAGCCTCTTCGAAAAGCGGCAGTGCTGATGTGTTAGAAGCGGCTGGCGCCGAACTCGCATTAGAGCCTGAGCAGGTGGGTCGCTGCGTTGACACGGTAGGCGTAGGGTTTTTATTCGCGCAACGTCATCACAGTGCTATGAAGCATGCGATTGGCCCGCGCAAAGAAATGATCGTCCGCACCATATTTAACTTACTTGGGCCGCTCACGAACCCGGCGGGTGCCAAGAGACAATTGATTGGAGTGTATGATCGCCAATGGGTAAAACCTGTCGCTGAAGTGTTAAAAGCGATGGGCAGTGAGCATGTGATGGTGGTTCATTCCGAAGATGGGTTGGATGAAATCAGCATCGCTGCGCCAACATTTATTGCTGAGCTAAAGGGTGGGGAGGTCCGTGAGCATCAGGTTTCTCCCAGTGATTTTGGCATGGCAACCGGGTCCCTTGAAGGGCTGGTTATTGAAGACAGCCAGCAAAGTCTTGCATTGGTGAAACAATCGCTCGATGGTACCCATGAAGATGCCAGTAATATCGTCGCCCTAAATGCTGGCGCGGCAATTTATGTATCTGGCATGGCAGATACGCTGGTTGAAGGTGTGAAATTAGCGCGCGAATCTATCTCCAGAGGTCTCGCAACGGCCAAGCTTGAAGAGTTTGTTGCGTTTACCAAAAGCCTGTCCGCACCCGCTGCGATAATAACCTAACGGACGATACTGATGAGTGACATAGAAGTACCGGATATTCTAAAGGAAATTATTGCAGAGAAGTGGCTCGAGTTGGAGATCTTGAAACAAGCCAAATCTCAGCATGCCTTGAAAAAAGAACTTGCAGGTATGCCAGCCTGTCGCGGATTTGCGCGTGCGTTGCAAGATCGAGTGCTGCAGAACAGGCCTGGCGTCATAGCGGAGATCAAAAAGGCATCGCCTTCTAAAGGTGTGATTCGTGCGGACTTTGATCCCGTGCAAATTGCGAGAGCTTACGAACAGTCGTGGGCTGCCGGTCTTTCAGTATTGACCGATGTGCGTTTTTTTCAGGGTAAGAACAGTTTCATGCAAAATGCGCGTAACGCGGTAAAACTGCCCGTGATTCGAAAAGATTTTATGATCGACGAATATCAGATCTACGAATCCAGAGTACTGGGTGCCGATTGTATACTGCTGATCGCAAGTGTTTTGAGTCCTGAATTACTCGAGCGGCTCTATCATCTTGCTCGAAGCTTGGGTATGGACGTGTTGATAGAGGTTCACGATAGGGCTGAGGCTGAGATGGCGTTAGCGCTAGAGCCTGAACTCCTAGGTATCAACAATCGAAATTTGAGAACCTTTGAAGTCAGTCTAAACGCCACATTTGAGCTGCTCGAAATGATTCCTTCCGGTGTCACGGTGGTGACGGAAAGTGGCATTAGTAATTCAGCAGATGTCAGGATGATGCTCGAGGCGGGGGTCAACTCTTTCCTGGTCGGTGAATCATTTATGCGAGAAGTTGACCCTGGAGAGAAGTTGAAAGCGATGTTTTTTCCGGAAGCTTAGTTTGGCTTTAACGGGTGCCAAGCACCACCATGGTTTTGCCTTTTACTTGGACGAGTCCTTGATCTTCCAGCGTCTTCAATACCCGGCCTACCATCTCGCGAGAACAGCCAACTAGACGCCCTATTTCCTGCCGCGTAATTTTAATCTGCATGCCATCGGGGTGAGTTATGGCATCTGGCTGCTCACACAAGTCCAGCAACTGTCCGGCAACACGACCCGTGACGTCGAGGAATGCAAGGTCGCCCAATTTGCGTGTTGTCTTGCCCAGTCGGTCAACTAATTGGCTCGTGAGTTCAAACAGCATGCCAGAGTCCTGTTTGCTCAGCTCGACAAATTTGGAATAGCCTAATTCAGCAACATCGCAGTCTGTTTTTGCTTTGACCCAAGCGGTTCGCGTTCCCTCTCCAAAAAGTGCCATTTCGCCAAAGAAATCGCCTTTGTTGAGATAGGCAACAATAATTTCACGGCCAGAATCGTTTTCTATCAGCACAATAACCGAGCCGTTGGTGATATAGTAGATTGAGTCGCTATCTTCACCCGCATAGATAATCGTACTGCCTTTGGGATAATGTCGTTTATGGGCAGCTGCAAGAAATGCTTCCATATCACCGAAGTCGATGGCTGATAGTGTCAGGCTAACCATTTTGGTGTGCTGTTTTTCCAGAAGAATAAATCTCACGTGTAGATTACGTCCAGTGCATTTCGAAAACAACAGGGTGGAGTCTAATGGGTGTTGAAAAGCCCATTAACCGGACACTATTTGGCCAGGATTTGTTTTTTAAGATGGTTTTGTTTCTTCAATTATTTTCGAGAGAGTAGATGAACCTTGTAACGCATTCGCTGGGTATAAATTTCTATTTGTTGGCGCCGCCTCAGCCGCAAGCGGATTTGGCGTTATGGGCGGATAAAATCGACCAACACTATTCAGAAACTCGGCTGGAGTTGCTCATCAAAGAATTGAGCGATGAGCTGGGTGCTCGCACGATGAGTTTTTCATCCGTGAGTTATGATCCCTTCGGCGCCAGCGCAAATTTACTGATCGCTCAACAAGTCTCAGCTCTCGCTCATCTCGACGCTAGCCACATCTCCACACACACCTATTTTGATATTGGTAACGAGCTTCGATGGTCATCTTTTCGATTGGAATTGGAGATATCTACCTGTGGAGACGTACATCCGGTCGAGGCCTTGAACGGTCTGTTTGATAAATTGAAGCCGCACTTTGCGACAATTGATGCAAGAAGCAGGGGGGCCGGAGTTGATTCTCTTGGGCGAATATCTCTGGCGCAAGATGATCGTCGCCTCAACGAGATGGCGATAACGGGCTATCGTTCATGCGCTGAAAAAGAAGGCTATGTCATGTTAGCCTCGAATCAAAATGTGCCAGTGATTGATGCAGCGATAGCTGCGTTGGTGTCCTAGATCCAGTAGGTTGTGCGTGTCATCAGATTTGAGACCATACGCATGCCCTGTTTTATCGGCGTTGGGAAACTGGTTCCACCTGCGCTAAGCGCCATCTCTTTGTGGGCCAATTCATCGGTTCTCATCTGCCGCAAAATCTCTTGCGATTTTTTGTCCTGTTTAGGAAGCCTCTCAAGATGATCATCAAGATGTCCTGCTACTTGATCCTCTGTAGCAGCCACAAACCCAAGATTGATTTTATCGCCCAACATACCGGTAACTGCACCCATACCAAATGAAGCAAGATACCAGAAGGGGTTCAGATAGCTGACATGGCCGTCCAATTCACGAATGCGTTCTTCCGTCCAACTGAGGTGGTCAACCTCCTCAATTGCTGCGGTACGCATGTGGTTTGCGACTTCTGGTGATTTCGCCACCAGCGCCTGCGCTTGATATAAAGCCTGAGCGCAAACCTCACCACAATGGTTGACTCGCATTAATCGGACGGCTTCTGTTTTCTCTTGGTCGGAGAGAGAATCAGTTTCTATGCTGCTGGCTGGAGATTGACGTGGAGTTTTACCTACAGCGCCAGTAACTGCGCGTAGAGCTTGATCGAATTGTGAAATAGCCTTGTCTAATGGCGTGTTCATACTATTACGTAACCTTCGAGTTTGCGGTGTTAGCCGAGAACAGTGAGTTGGCGGCCACCCATCAGGTGCATGTGAATATGGTAGACCGTCTGGCCTCCCTCCTGGTTGCAGTTCATTACCAGACGAAATCCGGATTCGTCGATGCCTTGTTCCCTTGCGAGCTTTTGCGCCGTGAGCACTAGATGCCCGGCAAGGAGTTGATCTGTTGATTCTAAGCCGTTAATTGTAGAAACATGTTTGCGTGGAATGATGAGAATATGCGTTGGCGCCTGCGGGCTAATGTCTCGAAAAGCTACAACGTGTTCATCTTGGTAGACGATATCAGCTGGAATATCTCCGGCTACAATTTTGCAAAATAGGCAATCGGTTGTCATTGTCGTCAGTCTCTTAGTGGTTCTGATAGAAGCCAGAAGTGATAAGGCCGCTAAGTTTCTTTGTTCGGCTCAAGCACGTAGCCTGTGAAGCCACTTTCATTAAGTTGATAGGCTGCAAGCTTCGACCGCTTTCCGTTGTTGCATGTGGTGATGTAAATTGCGTCGGTGATTAACTTCGGCATGTTTTTTCGCAACAAGAGCAGAGGAACATTTAGGCTGTTCTCGATCTTGCCGGTTTCCAGCTCCTTTGGGTTTCGTACGTCTAGTATATAGGTTTTGGGGTTCGCTGCAGCGATCATCTCGTTCGCTTCCTCCAGCGTGACGGTTTCTATCACCGGCGCCATTAGCAAGTGCTCAAAGTCAGGTTCGGCCAAACGCATCAGCGTGCCGTCGGTCAACATGGTGACGTTGGCATTACGTGGCTCGTCGCTCACCAGGGCATCTTGCCCGAAATTGTCGCCAGCCTTTAATTCAGCCAGCAGCTGGGCTTTGCCTGCAATCTGACGCTCTACTTTGGTTCTGCCCGATTGTATGACATAAAAATAATCGCCTGGTTCACCTTGACGAATGACAACCTCTCCCGCGGCGTATTCAACTTCTTCGAATTTGCTGAAAAGTGTCTGAATGTTTGCGGGTGGAATGAATTCGAACAGCGGAGAGCTGAGCAGCGCGGACATCCAGTCGACACCATCATCGTCTTCTAATGTTCGATCAAGGGAAATACCCGCATCGAGATTTTCGGAAAATTCACCGAGTGTTGATCTTGGAATTAATGCAAGTCGGCAGTTGGAAGTTGTAATCGCGGTTAACCGGTGAGGCTCGTGACTATCAAGAACGTACCTCGCGTTCTCATCCTTTGATTTCCGGTTTCTGGCTTCAAAACTTTTGTCGAGCAAATCGACTGAACCTTCCATGAGCCAATATAAAAGTAGATCAGCATCACCACGCTTGAATACCATTTTGCTCGGCGCATACGTTTTTAAGGTAATGAATGGAATCATGCTATTGAAAATGTCATCGGGCATTTGAGCGAACGGAATCAGAGACCTGACGTGTTCTTGATCATTGCTATCCATCGTTTTCAATCTGCCGGATATCCCTGCTTTGCGTATCTCTGTTTTGAGCATCCCCTGCGGGATGTGCCCTAGGTGTGCATTATAAGTGACGGTTGCGTTAAAAAATAGCTGGGGTGAGCCGTGACGCGATCACAGATGTCGTCCTAGGCTTAGGTGTTTTGATCTATCTGTTCGGGATTGGTGGGGGGCCGAAACAATGACTGTCGTAATCTTGCCCCCGGCTCTCAGCCCTCGGCCCCAGCCCTCGGCCCCGGTTGCGCCTCGGCTTTGGCTCGCGCTAGCGGCACGGTCATGGAGCTCAGTTTTGAAGAAACTGGAATGCTAAGGGTTTCCGTCTACCGAACGTAGGATAATTAATCCAACCGATTTGGCATTTTTGACGGCGCCCGGTTTAGACAACTTTAGCTTAAGCGAATCAGTGGCAAATGCTCCGAGCACTAGCGAAGCCACTTGCTCTGCAAGCGATTCAATCAGCTGGTATTGGGTGTCTATGACATAACTTGTCACCAACTTGGACACGGCATCGTAGTCTACCGTATGGCGCAGATCATCAGCGCTCGATGCATTGCTTTCGGGTAGCGTCATTTCAATATCAAGCACCACTTTTTGTTTGATGTCTCTCTCATGTTCGTAAACACCAATAATTGTCTCAATCTCCAGACCTTCAATAAAAATGATATCTTTTGCCATTAGTTGAGTTCCGTCATCGGCCATCGCGGCCTCACTGTGATTGATAAGTCCTCTGTATGATTTTGGCGCAATCGTTGAAGCCCTGCATAAGCGATCATTGCGCCGTTATCCGTGCAGAGTTTTAGCTCAGGGTAATAGATCTCGACATGATGTTTACTGCCAAGTACTTTCAATCTATCTCGCAGAGCCAGGTTCGCACTGACGCCGCCAGCAAGCACTAAGCGAGAGAGCCCTGTTTGTTGAATTGCCCGCTGGCATTTGATTCGAATGGTGTCGACGACCGCGGTTTGAAACGCGAGTGCGATGTCCGATTTGTCCTGAATCGTAGGGTTCGTGATGTTGTGCAGTGTATTCATTGTATAGGTCTTCAGTCCACTGAAGCTAAAGTCCAGTCCAGGCCTGTCCGTCATGGGTCTTGGAAAACGGAACCGACTTGAATCCCCATCGAGTGCAAGGCGCGCAACTTGAGGACCTCCGGGATATGGTAATTCAAGCATTTTGGCCACCTTGTCAAAAGCCTCGCCGGCTGCATCGTCCAGTGATTCGCCTAATAACTCGTACTGTCCCAGTCCATGACAGGCAAGCAGCAGCGTATGACCCCCAGATACTAGCAGGGCGATAAAAGGATATTTGGGGGGATTGTCGCTGAGCATTGATGCCAGCAGGTGTCCCTCCATGTGATGCACTCCTATGGCTGGCACGTTCCAGGCAAATGCAAGTGACTTGGCTATGCTGGCACCCACGAGGAGGGCGCCTACGAGACCTGGCCCAGCGGTATAGGCGACGCCATCAATTTCGTGTTTTGTGGAGCCGCTTTCAGAAAGCGCTTGATCAATCATGGGCAGGGTTTTGCGGATGTGATCACGCGAAGCAAGTTCAGGCACGACCCCGCCGTATTCTTTATGCAGGTCGATCTGACTATATAGGAGATCTGCCATAAGACCCTTTTCGCTGTCATATACGGCAACCCCGGTTTCATCGCATGAACTTTCTATGCCTATGACTCTCAAGCGTTCTCTCTGTTGTAAAGTGAGTTTTGTGCCCGGATGCAACATCGCAACGCGGAGCCCGCATCGTACTGATTATTTCCGAAAAAATCCTGTAAATCTCGAGAGAAATTGGTTCTGAAATCGTTTTTTAGCGTAGCTTTTTGCACGTTAGTTCAAGCAAATTGATCATCCCCGTGGTTTGGTAACTAAGCCTCAACTAGCGCTTTGCATTTGCCCTCAGATGCCGTTAGAATGCTCGCCCTTCGAGAAAGGAGAGTATAAACCGGTATGCCATTTGTAAAATTAAAAGAGAACGAACCATTTGATGTTGCATTGCGACGATTCAAGCGCTCATGTGAAAAAGCTGGGATTCTAGCTGAAGTAAGACGTCGTGAATTCTATGAAAAGCCAACATCAGTTCGAAAGCGCAAGGCGGCAGCTGCCGTTAAGAGACATGCAAAGAAAGTGCAGCGTGAGTCTCGAAGAATGGAACGCTTGTACTAGCATCCAGAACTTGGCATTGAGCCTCAGATTGAGGCTTGAGCCGAGCGATTGTTCTGTATTTCCTTCCTCGTGTTTCATTCCCTGAAACATCCTTTCTTTGTTAGCAATCCTAGTGAGGTTTCTGTTGAGATTTATCATTCAGTGGAAACAGAGCCGTGCGTGTCGATTGGGCACTTAGCACTTTAAGAACTAAGCACTTCACTAGAATCGATCATTTGGACGCTAAACAAGAGAAATTACCTTTACTACTTATCTGGAAATATTATGTCGGCTTCGGAAATTAAGCAGAAAATTGATAACGCGGTAAAAGATGCAATGCGAGCGCGGGACAAACAGCGGGTTGGTGCATTGCGACTGACCATGTCTGAGTTCAAAAAGATCGAGGTGGATGAGCGCATCGAGCTCGATGATGCTCGAGTGCTCGCTATACTAGACAAGATGAC
>JACKQG010004982.1_pt1 | contig 12868 bp, 11 predicted proteins | sample 8237621 | NCBI WGS metagenome assembly JACKQG01 (sample SAMN15677084, study PRJNA649215) | marine metagenome | biome: marine; feature: Black Sea; material: saline water; isolation source: suspended particulate matter (SPM) from the Black Sea western gyre | collected 2013-06-09/2013-06-10 | depth...
TCATCGGCGCTGGCGTGCAGAGCCGCACGCAGTTGATGGCCCTGCAGGTGGCCAGGCCGGGCATCCAGGAGGCCGTGGTCTTCGACATCCGCCGTGACCGTGCCCAGGCCTTTGCCGCCGAGATGAGCGAGCGTCTGGGCCTGGACATTCGCATTGCCAACAGCGCCGAGGAGGTAGTGCGCGGCGCCGAGATGCTGGTCACGGCCACCACCAACATCACGGAACCCATCGTGCGCCACGGCTGGCTGGCCCCCGGCAGCTACTACGCCCACGTCTCCGCCTACGAGTGCGAGTACGACGTCCTCCGCCACGCCGACAAGGTGCTGGTGGACGACTGGGAGCTGGTCAAGGCGCGCATGTATTCGACGGTGGCCCTGATGTGGCGCGACGGCCAATTCGCCGACGATGACCTCTACGCCGAGTTTGGCGAGGTGGTTGCCGGTCGCAAGTCCGGCCGGGAAACCGACGACGAGGTGATCATCTTCTCTCCCATCGGCCTGGCGCTGCACGACGTGGCCGTGGCCAGCAGCATTTACAGGTCGGCCCAGGACAAAGGGATCGGCAAGAAGGTGACGCTGTGGGATGATCCTGTGTGGATGTGAGGGCCTCTCTGCCGAGGCGACCCTCCTAGCAGTGGACGTAAACCGAGCGGGCGCCTGCAACTTTCCTTGGGCGGAGGCACCCGCTTTTGCTTGAGCCGAGCTACGCCGTGTCTGCATCGGCAATTGATTGCATCAAGGCTTGGTTGGACAACCGCTCCTGGGTGCTGATCTGGCCTGACCTAGACAGACGGCTCTGCCATATCACCGCCGAGGCCGGTTTGGCGGCCGAAGCTCAAGAACTGGTGGACACGAATCGCCAGGCAGTCACGGAGATCCAAGGATGACCAGCAAAACATAACGATGGCGAAGGGCAGGGGTTTGACTCTCTGGCCAAGATGTGGTATCATTCATCCGGATCCTACTCCCATTCCGGTTGTGTCTAACAGAGGATGCTCTGGTGTACCCTCACCACGTGCTCAACGGGGAGGTGATGACGGGCACGCGAACAGCGCAGCACAGGGATGTCCCCCCTGATCGAGTTCCCTCGCCGTCCGGGAAACGGCAGTTTCCTGGACCAGATACCCTTTCAGTAGGAGGTTCCAATGTCTACGAAAAGATTGTGGGCTCTGCTGGTAGTGCTGCTTCTGATCCTGGCTGCCTGTGCGCCGCCAGCGGAGCAGCCGAAAGAGGAGCCCGTCGCGGGAGCACTCAAGGGGCGACTCCAGCTCATCAAAGATCATGGATACGTCATCTGCGGCTGCAACGCGGAATTGCCTGGTTTTGGCTACTTGAACCCTCAGGGCGAGTTCGAAGGTTTTGACGTAGATTTTTGCCGAGCCATCGCCGCAGCCGTCTTTGGTGACGCCACCAAAGTAGAGTTTCGTCCGCTGACCGCGGCTGAGCGGTTGCCGGCCCTGCAGACGGGCGAGATAGACGTGTTGATCCGCAACACGACCTGGACCCTGACCCGAGACTCGGCCAATGAGGTAGACTGGGCCGCAGTGACGTTCTACGATGGTCAGGGTATGATGGTCCCGGTGGCCACCGGCTGGCAGACGCTGGAGGACATGGAAGGCGCTACAGTCTGCACCACCACCGGCACAACCACGGAGATGAACCTGGCCGATGCCTTCCGCTCGCGGGGCCTGGAGTATACCCCTTTGCTCTTCGAGAAGACCCAGGACACAGCGACGGCCTACGAAGAGGGCCGCTGTGACGGGCAGACGTCCGACAAGTCACAGCTCGCTGCGCTGCGCTCGGCCATGGCCAACCCCCAAGACCACGTCATCCTGGACGTCACCATGTCTAAGGAACCCTTGGGGCCGCTGACCGCCCATGGCGACAATCAGTGGAACGATGCCGTGCGCTGGATTGTCTGGGGCATGATGCAAGCGGAGGAATCGGGCGTGGACTCCCAGAACGTGGACGCTATGCTGGGCAGCACCGACCCGACCATCCAGCGCTTGCTGGGCGTTTCGGGCGAGTTGGGCACTTCCCTGGGCCTGAGCAACGATTTCATGGTCAAGGTTCTCAAGGCGGTGGGCAATTACGAGGAAGTCTACATGCGACACCTGGGGCCGGACGGCCTGAACATTCCTCGGGGCCCCAACCGCCTGTGGACCGAGGGCGGGCTGCTGTATTCCATGGCCTTCCGCTAGTCAGTTAACAACATCAGCAGAGGTGCAACAGGTGCAGCCCGATGGGCTGGCAAGGTCACATCGGGCTGCACGCTTCTCAGAAGGAACCGGCATGAGTCAGCGTGTAGCGGCGGCTGAACACCACGAAGCAGTGCCTTTCTGGCGTGACGAGCGCGTGCTCAAAGTGCTGGCCCAGGTCGTGTTCGTGGTTTTGGTGCTGGCTCTGGGCGCATGGATGCTCTCCAACTACCGGGCGCGGGGTCGCACCTTCAGCTTTGGCTTCTTGGACGAAGAAGCCAGCTTCGACCTGGCAGAGGGCATTGCCTTCAGCCCCACCGACTCCTATGCCCGGGCTTTCCTCGTCGGCGTGGTGAACACCCTCCGCGTGGCCGGTCTGGGCATCGTTCTGGCCACCCTGCTCGGCCTGGTGACAGGCATTTCTCGGCTGTCCGGCAACTGGCTGTTGAGCAGGAGCGCCAGCATCTACATCGAGATCGTTCGCAACACCCCCCTGTTGGTGCAGCTTTTTTTCCTGTACTTCGCCGTCATTCTCAAGCTGCCCGATTTGCGTGATCCTCTGGTGTTGCCCGGCCCCACCTTTCTGAGCAATCGCGGCATTGTGCTGCCCTGGCCTCGCCTTGCGCCCCCGTTCGGTTCATGGTGGCCCTTCCTCGTCGTGGCCCTGATCGGGGCTGTGGTGCTGCTCATCTTGCGACAGCGCGGTGTACAACGCACTGGCCGCCCCAGCTTCAGCCTGTTCTGGGCAGCGCTTCCCCTGGTCGTCATCCCCGCCTTCGGTTGGCTGCTGATCCCCGGTCACCCTCTCAGGCTCGACTTGCCGGAACTGGTCTCCAGGTCTGGCGGGGTGCTCAAAGTCATCGGCGGCACGACGCTTTCGCCAGAGTTCACTGCGCTGCTGCTCGGCCTGGTGGTCTACACCGGGGCCTTCATCGCTGAAGTCGTGCGGGCCGGCATTCTGGCCGTGCCCCCGGGACAGACCGAGGCCGCCAGGGCCCAGGGCTTCACGGAGGGGCAGATATTACGACTGATCGTCCTGCCTCAGGCTCTGCGCGTGATCATCCCGCCACTGATCAGTCAATACCTGAATCTGGCCAAAAACTCCAGCCTGGCCATTGGCATTGGCTTCCTGGATCTCTATGCTGTGTCCAACACCATGCTGAACCAGTCCGGTCGCGTGGTAGAAGTCTTCCTGATGATCATGGGCAGCTATCTCTCGATCAGCCTGACCATCTCGCTGATCATGAACATCGTCAACCGACGCGTCCAGATCGTGGAGAGATGAGTATGGCGGCACAACCTGAAACGCTGATGCCCCCGCGCAGCGAAGTTGGCCTGCCAGGCTGGCTGAAGAGAAATCTGTTCAGCACCTGGTACAACGCGCTGTTCACCCTCTTCTCGCTGGCCCTTATCTACCTCGTCTTGCGAGCCATCGGCACCTGGGCCGTGCGGGATGCGCGTTGGGAAGTGATCACGACCAACATCAAAGTCTTCATGGTCGGCCGCTATCCCGGCGGGGAGACCTGGCGAGTGTGGGCCAGCCTGGGCATCCTCGTGCTTCTGGCAGTGCTCACCTGGACATTGCGCAGAATGCAGGGCAACCCGCCGTGGCGCTGGCTGGTGCTGGGCTGGGTGCTCTCTTTTCCTCTCATCGGCATCCTGCTGCGGGGCTTCTCTCGCCAGAGCCCGTTTCTGCCGCAAGTGTCAGAGGACATGTGGAGTGGGCTGTTGCTGACCTTCGTCCTGGCTATCGTCGGCATCGTGGCCTCATTCCCGCTGGGCGTGCTGCTGGCGCTGGGCCGGCGCAGCAAGCTGCCGGTCATCAAAGTGTTGTGCACCGTGTACATCGAGACGATCCGCGGCGTCCCCCTCATCAGCGTGCTCTTCATGAGCCAGTTGATGCTGCCGCTTTTCCTGCCGCCGGAACTGCGGTTCAGCACCGTCTTACGGGCGCTCACGGGCATGACCCTGTTTAGCGCCGCCTATACCGCAGAGAACGTGCGCGGAGGGCTGGCAGCCATCCCCATAGGCCAGTACGAAGCGGCCAGGGCGGTGGGTTTGAACGAGGCGCTGGTGATAGGACTGGTCGTGTTGCCCCAGGCGCTACGCGTGGTGATCCCGGCCATTGTGGGGCAGTTCATCAGTCTGTTCAAGGACACGTCGTTGGTGGTCATTGTCGGCCTGCTGGATTTGCTGGGCATTGCCAAGGCCGTGACCGGCCAGCGGGCATTCATCGGCTTGCAGCGGGAGGTCTACTCCTTCTCCGCAGTCATCTATTTCGCCTTCTGCTATGCGATGTCCTATGCCAGCCGTCGCTTGGAACGGACTCTGGGCGTAGGGGAGCGATAGGGTCGGTAGATCGGGAAATTGGGAGCTTGGGAGACTGGGAAGTAGACCAATCTACCAATTTACCAACCTACCAGTCTACCAGTGTACCGATTATACCAGCACTCAGGTGAAGGATCATGCAGAACGAGAAGCTCGAATCCAGAGATGACATCATCATCTGCCGCGACGTCCACAAGTGGTTCGGTGATTACCACGTGCTGCGGGGGGTGAACCTGACAATCAAACAAGGGGAAGTGGTGGTCATCTGCGGCCCTTCGGGGTCGGGCAAATCTACATTCATCCGCACCATCAACCGGTTGGAAGAACACCAAAAGGGCGACATCATCGTGGATGGCATCGAACTGACACACGACGTGCGCAACGTGGCGGCGATCCGCAGCGAGATCGGAATGGTGTTCCAGTCGTTCAACCTGTTCCCGCACCTGAAGGTCATTGACAACGTCGCGTTGGCGCCGATCTGGGTGCGCAGATGGCCGAAAGACAAGGCGCTGAACGTGGTCATGGAGCTGCTGAAGCGGGTGGGCATTCCCGAGCAGGCTCACAAATACCCCGGCCAGTTGTCGGGCGGGCAGCAGCAGCGGGTGGCCATCGCCCGCGCCCTGGCCATGCAGCCCAAGATCATGCTCTTCGACGAGCCCACCTCGGCGCTGGACCCGGAGATGATCAAAGAGGTGCTGGATGTGATGGTCGAACTGGCTCACTCGGGTATGACCATGATCGTCGTCACCCACGAGATGGGCTTTGCCAAAGAGGTGGCCCATCGCATCCTGTTCTTCGACGAGGGGATCATCGTGGAGGGGAACACGCCAGAGGAGTTCTTCAGGAATCCGCGAGAGGAACGGACCAAGCTGTTCCTGAGCCAGATACTGACCCATTAGCCGCTGCCCCCGCAGTCCTGACCAACAGAGAAACGTGAACCGGGCAGAGGCCCTGACTCGTCCGAACCAAGGCACCCGCCCTTGTTGGCTCAACCGGGGTGCGCGGCTACGAAGAAGATATCCCTGCAATGGGAGTGGGATGATCTGCCGCCAGGGGAGCAGCGCAACCACCTCAACCTCATGCCCGGCTACGTCGGCGGCCGCTTCAATGCCGCCGGTCTCAAAGCCATCGCCAGTTTTCCCCGCAACCCCTTTAAGCACGGTCTGCCGCGCGCCTCTGCGCTCATCACTCTGCAGGACGTCGAGCTGGGGCTGCCCAGGGTGGTGATGGATGGCACGCTGATCAGCGCCATGCGCACCGGCGCGGTGAGCGGCGTGGGGGCCAGGTATCTGGCGCGGGAGGACGTGACCAGCGTGGGCCTCATCGGCGCTGGCGTGCAGAGCCGCACGCAGTTGATGGCCCTGCAGGTGGCCAGCAGCATCTACAGGTCGGCCCAGAGCAAAGGGATAGGGCAGAAGGTGACGCTGTGGGATGATCCTGTGTGGATGTGAGGGCCTCTCTGCCGAGGCGACCCTCTGAGAGTGGATGGAAATCTGACAGATGCTCGCGGACGCCAGGGGGATCGTTCTGAAGTGTAGGAGAAGAGAGCAGCACATCGCTGTCGGCGGAAAAGCGGAAAGACAGGGCTGTTCATTTTTCGCTGGTTCCGCTGTTCCGCTGACGCGGTGGGGCAGGGTGCAACCAAGATTCCCTACGATTCCGAATGATACCCACAGCCTTGAAGGAGTTTGACTCAGCCTTCAGGATGTGGTATCATTCTTGACGCTGGCTGCCACGCTCAGGGCACACGCCATGCTAAGGAATCGGATACACGTGCTGAAAACGGAAGAAGGCAAGATTCCAACAGTTTTTCGGGAAGACATCCGCCGCGCGGTGAGGGTACTCAAGACGGCGGGATGTGTCCGCGTCTTCCTGTTCGGCTCTCTTGCCGAAGGACAAAGCGGCGATAGATCGGATATTGACTTGGCCATCCAAGGCTGCCCCCGGGGCGAGTTTTTTCACCTTTGGGGTAGATTGCTTATGGAACTAGACCACCCCGTTGATTTGGTGAATCTGGACAAGCAGGTCGCCTTCGCCCAGCATCTGGAAAAAGAAGGAGGGCTTCTCCAAGTTGGCTGAGAAGGTCGTTCCTCAAGTGGTGTTCGAGATTGGCCAGGTTGACCACCTACTCGAGACCTATGCTGATCTGCTGTACGACTTCCTTGACCATGTGGCGGAACGTCGCCGGAGGAGAGAGCCAGGCGCTTCATGAGTCAGATTCCCACCCGTAAGCCAACAGCAAGCCGCTGATGGCAGACGGCCAACAATAGATGGCAGCAGGAAATGTTGCAAACGTCACGGGGACTTATGGCTTTTCTCGGCCAATGTCCCCGCTTCTGTTTGCACAGCAGCGGGCAGAGCTAGTCTGTGTCTTCCTCGGCGTCCAGCGGCTCTCGCCCCAGGTACAGCGACCGCCGCAGGCGGGGATCGTAATCCGTCCAGGCGCGGCCGGGTTCCCGCCCCTCACCAGCCAACGCCGCGAAACGGCTCACCTGACCGTTCAGCTCGTTCAGGTGATGCAGGGCCGCCGCCGCCAGCGTGCGCGGCGGCTGCACCGCCCCCCACTCCGCCCGCCCGTGATGGCTGAGGATCATGTGCCGCAGCCGCAGGGCCAGCGGCTCCGGGAAATCGGCGAACTGGGCGATGCGCTCGCTGACCATGCGGTCGCCCAGCACCACGTGACCCACCAGGCGTCCTTCGTCGGTGGGCACGATGTCCAGCCCCGACAACCGGAACTCGGCTACCCGCCCCACGTCGTGCAGCAGGATGCCCGCCGTCAGAAGATCAGCGTCCAGCTCCGGCGTCAGGCTCAGCAGAGGGCAAGCCAGGGCCAGCATGTCCACCATGTGCTCCAGCAAGCCGCCCGGGTAGGCGTGGTGCAAGCGGAGGGTCGCCGGGGCCTGCCGCAGCGCGGCGCGGAACTCCTCATCGCCGAAGAAGCTGTGCAGCAACGACTGCAGATGCGGCTCCGCCACGGCAGTGATGGCCTCCCGAATGGCGTCCAGCATGGCCTCGACGTCCCGCTCGGACGTGCGCACGAGGTCGGCCGGGTCGTACTCCTCCTCCTCGGCGGGACGGATGCGGGCGACGATCAGTTGCTGGCGCCCGCGGTAGGCCTCCACCTTTCCTCTGACCTTGACCACGCTGCCGCGGGCGATTTGCCCGGCCACGGCGGGGCCTTGCTCCCACACGCGGGCCGGCATCTCGCCCGTGCGGTCGGCCAGGATCAGGCTCAGATACTGTCCCTTGCTGGGGTCGCGGAAGGGTTCCAGTCGCTGGAAACGCACGCGGAAGAAGCTCAACACCGCATCGCCGGGGTTCAGATCGGCCACGAACTGGGATTTCATAAGCCACCTTCCTCTGGCTGTCGGATATTGGGTATCAGGTGTTGGCAAGTGTAACACAGTTTCGCACGGCAAGCAAGCTGTGGTATAATCAAAGTCCAAAGTCCAAAGTCCAAAGTCCAAAGTCCAAAGCTCAAAAACACCATTGGAGGGCTCGCACGAGCCCAACGCTATTTGAATTTGGACTTTGAGGTTTGAACTTTTGAGCTTACCCTTGGGGGTCCGGAGTGTCCAGAACACGCACAGCTCTTGTGATGTTGATGCTGCTGGCCGTCGCCTTGACCGCTTGCGGCCAGGTGATCACCCTGCCCACGGCCACGCCGCTGCCGCCGACGCCGACCATCGAGGTGACGGTGGCCGCCACGCCGCGCCCGACGGCCACGCCCGCTCCCTATACGCCGGCTCCTACCGCCACGCCCACAACCACGCCCACGCCCATCATCTACACCATCGAGCGGGGCGACACGCTGCTGGCCGTCGCCAGCCAGTACGGCGTCACCGTGGCTGCCTTGCAGGAGACCAACGGCATTGTGGATCCCCGCGCCCTGCGCATCGGCCAGCAGATCATCATCCCTTACCACGAGGAATCCCAACTGGGCGGCGGCGAACCCACAGCCACGCCGACGCCGCTGCCTTTTGCCATCGAGAACCTGCACTTCGACCGCATGCCGCTGGGCGGGCTGTGGTGTCTGGGGGAGATGCACAACACCAGCGGCGTGGACTTGGAGCAGGTTCAGGTCATGGTGACGCTGTACGACGACGAGCACGAGCACCTCGCCGCTGCCGCGGCCTTCGTTCAGCTCGATCTCATTGCCCCCGATGAGCGTGCGCCGTTCGCCGTCTTCTTTCCCGACGCGCCGGCGTCCTTTGCCAGCTACGAGGCGCAGCCGCTGGGCGGCGTGCCCGCCTACGTGGGCAGCTACTACCGTGACCTGGAGGCGCGGGACATCGAGGTGGCAGGAGAACGGTACGCCAGCACCACGGTGCGCGGCCGCCTGGTGAACGTCGGGCCGGAGGATGCTGTAGGCGTCACCGTGGTGGTGACCGCCTACGACGCTTTGGGGAACGTCGTCGGGGTGCGCAAGGGTGTGCCCGAGCACAACGTCGTGCCCCGCGGCGGCGAGACGACCTTTCAGGTGGAGTTGGTTCCCGCCGGTGGCCCTGTGATCACCACCACCGTGCAGGCGCTGGGCCGGCGCATCTTGCCCACGCCGTAGAATAAAACGTAAAGCGTGAAACGTAATTTACGCATTACGTTTTAGAACAGCCTGGCGATCTCATCCACGGCGAAGGTTGGCCAGGGGACAGCGCCGCCGTGACGTCGGGCCTGCAAGCCCGCAGTGGCCTCCAGCACCTGCCCGATGACCACGCTGGGCATGTCCTCCGCCGCCAGCGCCGCTCGTAGCCCTTCGGCCCGCTCGGCCGGCAGGGTCAGCAGCAGAGCGCCGGAGGCGATGGTGCCCAGGGGATCGAGGCCATACTCGCTGCACAGCGCCGCCGCTTCCGGCGGCACGGGGATGCGATCCAGGTCAACCCACAGGCCAGTGCCGGCGGCCCGCGCCAGTTCCAACAGGCCGGTGACCACGCCCCCTTCGGTGGGGTCGTGCATGGCGTGCACCGGGGCCAGCTCCACCGCCCGCCGCGCCGCCCGCACCACGCTGATGCCCGGATCGTGCAGGAAGTTCTGGGCGCGGGCGATCAGCGCTGGATCGTAGCCCTTGGCGGCCAGATCGGCGGCCCGCTCGCGGGCGATGATGGCCGTGCCCTCGATGGGCACGGGCTTGATGAGCAGGATGGCATCGCCCACCTGCGCCCCGCTGGTGGTCACCAACCGGTCGGGCGCCACCTCGCCCAGCATCGTGCCGATCACCAGGGGCCGGTCGAGGCCGTGCGTGATCTCGGTGTGCCCGCCGGCCAGGGCGATGCCCAGGCTGCGGCAGGCGGCGTCAATCTGGGCCACGATGGTCTCGGCCATGACCTTGTTGGCCTGGCCTTCGGGCAGGAGCAGGGTGGCCAGGAACCAACGGGGACGGGCGCCCATCACCGCCACGTCGTTGGCGTTGACGTGCACGGCGTACCAGCCGATCTCGTCGGTGGCGAAGGTGATGGGATCGGTCTTGGCCACCAGGTAGCGGTCGCCGAAATCAATCACCGCGGCGTCCTCCCCCGCCTGGGGGCCGACGATGAGCCGCTCGTCGGGCGTGGCGTAGCGGCCCAGCAGCTCTTCGAGCACCGGCAGCGGCAGCTTGCCGGTGGGGAAATGGTCATTGGAGATTGGAAGTTGGAGGTTGGAAGTTGGAAGTTGGAAACTGGAAACTGAAACCAAAGCTGTTTTCCTCCTGCACACGAGATGAACCCATTATACTCCATTCGCCGATTTTGACCAACGGGCGGCCATCTTGCCTTCTGCATCTTGCCTCTTGCATCTTGCCTCTTGCATCGCCCGAAGGAGTCAGCCTATGATCCCTCTCACACTCCGGGTTCACAACTTCATGTGCTACCGCGACAACGTGCCGCCGCTCGACCTGCGCGGCATCCACCTGGCCTGCCTGGCCGGTGACAACGGCCACGGCAAATCGGCCCTGCTCGACGCCATGACCTGGGCGCTGTGGGGCAAGGCGCGGGTCAGCCGCGATGACCAGTTGATCCACCTGGGCCAGACGGAGATGGAGGTGGAGCTGGAGTTCCAGATCGGCCCCCATCGTTATCGCGTGATCCGCAAGCGGGACAGCCGGCGCGGGCAATCACTGCTGGAGTTGCAAGGCTGGGCCGATGACCGCTACCTCCCCCTCAGCGAGCCCACCATGCGCCAGACGGAGGCCAAGATCGTTGATCTGCTGAACATGGACTACGAGACCTTCATCAACTCCGCCTTTCTGGTGCAGGGCCGCGCCGACGAGTTCACCACCAAGCCCCCCGGCGAGCGCAAACGCATCCTGGGCGAGATCCTGGGGCTGGGTCTCTACGACGAGTACGAGGAGCGGGCCAAGGCGCGGGCCAAAGCCAAGGCGCAGGAAGCGGCGGAACTGGCTGCACAGATACGGGAGATTGACCGCGAGCTGGCGCACCTGCCGGAGTACGAAACGCAGCTACAGGAGGCCGAAGCGGCCGCGGTCGAGTGGGGCGAGCAACTGCGCTCGGCCGAGGCGGAGCAGAAGAACCTGCAGATGGAGCGGCAGTCCCTCCTCCATCAGCAGCAGCAGTTGGAGGAGCTGAAGGGGCGGCTGGCCCAGGGCGAACGGGAGCTGGCGGAGATCGCCCAGCAACTGCGCGCCGCGGAAGCGCAGATAGCCACCTACGAGCAGACGCTGGGCCAGCGGGAGGAGATCGAGGCCGGCTACGCCGCCCTGGCGGCGGCGCGGGAGGCAGTCGAAAACTGGAACGCCCGGCTGGCCGCGCAGAGGCCACTCACCGAGGAGCGGCGGCAACGGGAGGCGGCGGTCGCCGCGGCGCGGGGCGAACTGGTGGCCGAGCAGCGGGTGGCGGAGACGCAGGTGGCCGCCCTGCGGGCTCGTGTGGCGACAGGTGAAGCGCAGCGGGCGCCATTGGCCGAGGCGCAAGCGGCGCTGGCGCAACTGGAAGCGCAGCAGGCGCGGCGGGAGACGCTGCGGCAGGAGCTGTCCGCACTGGCCGAGGAGGCGGCGACGCTCAAGGCGCAGAGCGAGCAGTTGCGCGCCGAGATGGATGAGCTGAAGGAGAAGATCGAGCTCTTGCAGGAGACCGGGGAGGCCGCCTGTCCCCTTTGCCAGCAGCCCCTGGACGAAACGCATCGTGAACAGTTGCTGGCCGATTTCCAGGCCGAAGGCCAGGCCAAGGGCGATCAGTGGCGGGCCAACAAAACCCGCCTGGAGAGCCTGGCGGCGCGGGAGACCGAACTGCGTCACGAAGATGCCAGCCTGGAACAAAGGCTGCGGGCGCTGCCCGAGCAGCAGCGCAAGCTGGCCGCGGCGCAGACCAGGGTGGCCGATGGTGAGTCGGCTGCTGCGGAGATGACCGACGTCGCCGCCCGCCTGGCGGCGTTGCAGGCCCGGCTGGAAACGCAGGACTTTGCCCCGGCGGAGCAAGTGCGGCTGGCGGCGGTGCTGGCCGAGCTGGAGGCGTTGGGCTACGACGGCGCCGCGCACGAGGCGGCGCGGTCGCAGGCGGCCGAACTGGCCGGATGGGAGGAGCGCCAGCGGGGGCTGTCCCTGGCTGCCGGGCAGGTGGAGGCGGCCCGGTCGCCGGTGACCACGCTGGAGGAGCGCCAGGTGCGCTGGCAGGAGACATCAGCCGCCGACGAGGCCAGGCGAGAGGAACTGGCCGCCGCCGTGAGCCGCTTGCCCCAAGTCTCCAGCCGGCTGGCCGCAGCGACGCAGCGGGTCGAGCAGGTGCTGGAACAGGAACGGCTGGCCAGGCTGCGGCTGGGCGCGGCGCGGCAGCGTATTGATACCTGCCAGCGCCTGGCCAAGGAGCGGCAGGTCAAGCAGAAAGCGCAGCGGGAGGCGGCGGAGGCCCAGGGCATCTACGAGGAGCTGCGGGAGGCCTTCGGGCGGCGGGGCCTGCAGGCCATGATCATCGAGGCCGCGCTGCCGGAGATCGAGGCCGAGGCCAATCGTTTGCTGAGCGGCATGAGCGACGGGCGCATGAGCGTGCGGCTGGACACCCAGAGAGAGATGAAGAAGGGCGGAGTGCAGGAGACGCTGGACATCATCATCGCCGACGAGCTGGGGGCGCGCAGCTACGATCTCTTCTCCGGCGGCGAGGCCTTTCGGGTCAACTTCGCCCTGCGCATCGCCATCTCCAAGCTGCTGGCCCGCCGCGCCGGCACGCAACTGCGCACGCTCTTCGTTGACGAGGGGTTCGGCACGCAGGATGCGCAGGGGCGGGAGCGGCTGGTGGAGGCCATCAACGCCATCAAGGCCGACTTCGACCGCATCCTGGTCATCACCCACATCGAGGAACTGAAGGACATGTTCCCCGTGCGCATTGACGTGGTGAAGACGGCGCAGGGCTCGCAGGT
>JACKQG010006142.1_pt1 | contig 12868 bp, 11 predicted proteins | sample 8237621 | NCBI WGS metagenome assembly JACKQG01 (sample SAMN15677084, study PRJNA649215) | marine metagenome | biome: marine; feature: Black Sea; material: saline water; isolation source: suspended particulate matter (SPM) from the Black Sea western gyre | collected 2013-06-09/2013-06-10 | depth...
GGTTTGTGTCTCTGAGAACGTGAGTCGTGAGGTCCAGAGTACGCGAACTACGACAGGCGGAGACCGAGGAAGGCAATCTACAGGTTGCCAATGACAGTGCCCTGGGTATAAGTACCGTTAACGGCCTATCGGGACTGACCATCACGGACACTCTTGGTGACGATGGTGGAAATAACATCCAGGTTTCAGCTGATGGCACTGTTACTATCACACAGGCGCTTAGCAATAATGATGCAGGTAACGTAACCCTCGACGCTAACGGCGCCAATGCTGATGTCGTAGTCAAAGCCGAGGTAACCGCTCCGAATGGATTTACCAGCACCGGCGATGAGTTTGACAACACGGGCGGAATAATTAACACTTCGGGTGGTGCCGGTGCAATTACGATTACCCATACTGGTGCTGTTACCATCGGTGCGGCTTTGAAGGCGGGTGCCGGGAACGTTGCCATTGACACTACTTCGACGATTGGCCTTAATGCCGTGATTACGACAACAACCGGCGATGTGGACATAGACGCTACGGGTTTGACGACGGTCGCTGACGGCGGTAACATTACCACAACCGGCACAACTAATGGAAACGTGACATTTGGTGCAGCCAAGACCGGTGCGCTGACGACCTCCGGCAATGTAACCACCGCGGGCGGAACCATTACGTTCACCAATGCCACCCAATTGGGCGACAGTCTAACCTTGAGCACCGGTTCGAGTGCGGCTGGTAACATTGCCTTCTCATCAACACTTAATGGAACAACGGATTTAATAGAAACATTGAATATGACGGCCGGAACCGGCAGTATTACCTTCAGCGGTGCTGTAGGTAATACGAAAAAACTTGGCGCGATAACGATAAACAGTGCCTCGCTCGGGGTTACGGCGAATTCTACAATCGATGCAAAGTCTGTTTCCATAACCGATGGAGGAGCGGTCGAGATAAAAGATGATGTTACGGCTCCAAGTGGTTTTAACAGTACCGGGAACGGTGCGTTTACTATGACAGACGGTGCTTTGATTGATGCCGTAAGTCAGCTGATCGATATTTCGGCAGGCGGCGATATTACGCTCGGTGGTCTAAAAACCACGAGCGAGTCTCCCCTGGCAGTGCAAATCGTGAGCACGGGCGGTTCCATTCTCGACGGCGGGGACAATCCTGCTCTGGATGTGGATGCGGTGAATGGAACTCTCACTATGACCGCCGCTACCGGCAGTATCGGCATCAGTGGCGATCCTGGCGATTTGACAGATGGCGATCCGCTGGAGATAAAGGTCGCCAAACTTAGCGCCGAGGGAACCAGTATAGGAATTAAAGAGACAGATGACCTTTTGCTGGGTGTGGTTGATGCTGGAGCCGGTGCTGTTAAGCTTATAGCCGGTGAAGACATCGATGAAGGTTCCATTAAGGGTGGAGATGTAACGATAGGAGCCACAACCATCGGATTAACGACACCTGTTAATGTCGACGTTGGTCCTACCAATCTGTTTATGACGTTAAGCGACCAAAACACAGCCGGCCTTTCAGGTTATTTAAGGCCGGCCGGAGCGCTTAATTCTATTCCCGATGCCGGAAACATTGTTGCGCCGGGAGTTGTCATCATTGAAGGAATCTATACATTTCTTGCTGGAGAACTAGCCGGACTTGAAGGTGCGCTGGCAGCACTGGCAACTATATCAAATCAGCAAGAAGCACTTGAAGCGCTGCTGCGTCTTGCTGCTGAGGCCAACTTTTTCATGATACCGCCTCTGGATCTTTTCATAGATATGGAGGAAGAAGATGAATTTTTGGATGGAGCATGGTTGCTGAACCCCGACGATTTGAATGTAATGCACGAGATTGGCAGGCCGACTTTGCTGCACAGCAACAGCTCGCCGGGAACCAGCCCGCAGGTTTCGTTAATCCCGAACGGGAATCAGGAGCAAGATCTGCGGATTTTGGCCAGTCTTTAAATTTGAATTCTCCGTCCTGCCATGGCAGGACGGAAAATTCAAATGAAAGATAAAATCGTAACACGATTTTATTGATCCACAAATAATGAAAGGGGTTTGCCGTTAGGCAAACCCCTTTATTAGTTCATTCCTCTATCCGGTATTTCATTTGTACGAACCTATGTCTTTAGATCAAATCTTTGCTCATTTTATCTCCTTCACCAATTGCAACCAGTTCAGACATCAGAATCCTATTCAAAATATCGGGTTGGCGCTGCTACTTTTTACCCATTTTAGCTCAAGGCTGTTTTGGGTAAGGGCGGAGGTTTGAGGTCGGAGCATCTGACTTCTGATATCTGACATCTGACGTCTGGGAATTGAGGGATTTAGGCCTCAGTGAAATAGAAAACCAGAGGCATTGCACCCCAGTACGATAGTAAACTACCTACCCAGTATAAATGGCCCAAAAGGGATTTAACAAGGCAAGCGGGGCAGGCGGGGTAAAGATTTAGGAAGAGGATGGAAGAACTTCGCGCTCGATTTCCTCAATTCTGTTATGGGCATTACGTTACTGGGGCCGTGGGTTTCTCTGGACTGAGATGCAGAGCACCCAGGCCTGCTCTCTGGCGCAACTTGCGCAGATAATCGTACATCATTTCCCGATAGGAGGCTTCACGCGCCAGTTTGGCTTCGTAGTAGCCGACCCACTGGATAAAATCGCGGCTCTGTTCCAGCTCGCCGGCTTTGTATAGGTGGTAGAAGTCGGCAGAGAGGAGTCCATAATGCCTTTCTAATTGGGTCAATTGTGCATCCAGCCCATGGATGTCTTGAATGATCTCGTTAAGTGTCATGGGTCTTACAAGCTCCCAACGTTTGAAGGGTTTTATAGGATTTACAATTAAAAATCAATATAACATTCCAATCTTTTTCAGTCAATCGGATTTCTTATGCTGTAAAACTTGCCTGGGCTTATATCAAATAAATATTGCACAATAAATACAATTGTGCTATCAAATGTATACACAATTAATCATGAGGGGTTATTATGGAACAGCTTGATGTTTTTACAGTTCGTGAGCTGCGACAGCGCACCGGTGACCTTCTCAAAGATGCAGAAGAGGGACGGCTTGCTTTGATTACAAAACATGGCCGCCCTGCTTTTCTTGCGGTTCCCTTTGATGAACGTTTGTTGAAACATGGGGTAAACAAGGCTTTAGCTCTCCATTTATTCCAAGCAAGGCATATCACGCTTTCTCAAGCCGCACGAATTTCATTCTTGTCGATAGATGATTTTTTGGATCTTTTGAGCGAATTCGAAATTCCGGCTGTTGATTATCCACCTGAAGATTTGGCTGAGGAGCTGGAGACTTAACGGTGTCGAGTTTAGTCGTTGCAGATGCCGGTCCTTTGATCGGAATGGCCCGGACCGGGCATCTCTCTATACTGAAAAGCCTTTACAATTCAATATCCATTCCTTCACGGGTTTTTGAAGAACTCAAGGTTTCGAGCCACAAACCAGGTACCATGGCGTTATCTGAGGCCATCAATGCCGGTTGGATCAAAATTGTCGAGCTTAAACAAGCGAGCGAATCTTCTATTTTACGTTTACTAATAGATGCAGGAGAAGCAGAATCTATTCAACTCGCATTGGAAAAAAACGCCCGTCTGTTAATCATTGATGACAGAAAAGGAAGGAAAATCGCCAAAAGCAGGGGTATTAAAGTCATTGGAACCGGCGGTATTTTAATAATGGCTAAAAGAGCAGGAATTTTGGACAGAGTATCGCCAGTTCTCAACGCGCTTTCGGATGCAGGCTATCGGTTGTCTCCGGATTTGTTCAAACGAATCATGGAATTGGCCAATGAGGGTTGAAGCTTAACAATAGGATTGAGAGGACGTTCGAGCAGAACGTTTATATTATTAGCAATTCCTACAAGAACGCGGCTTCGCTGCTTTTATATGTTGAGGTGCATTCCTCGCTGAACCCTGAATACCGATTCCCGAGTCAAGGCGTAGTATTTTACTTCGAGGGATGCATAACGCAGTTCCTGTGTTGCTCAGGCTTGCCTTTGGTGAAGAATTTGTTTTTTAGTGGTACGATATTCATCAAAACAGAGTGGCTTTGATCAAAGGCACCCGAGTTTAATATAATCTCCTGATTTTAGGAAGTTATTTTTCGTTTTCAAAACCAAAATAAATTCTTCATGAGAAATGCGGGCTGACACATCCTCAGACTTTACCAAGGCTCCAAGTAAGACAATACGGTTGACAATTTCTTACCTGCGGTGTAATCTAAAGCTTGCTTTCAATTCTAATCACTAAGGTAAATATATATGGAAACCATATCATCCAAGGTCACATCAAAAGGACAGGTTGTGATTCCCAAAAAATTGAGGGAAAAATATGGGATACGCTCGGCCACATCGATTCGCTGGATCGAAAATGAGCAAGGCATTTTGATGGTACCCGAGTCTGAGGATCCGATTATAGCGGCCCGAGGGATGTTGAAGGGTACTGGAATATTGAAAGCCTATTTGAAAGAAAAAAGACTCGAAAAACAAAGGGAGAACAAAAAAGTTGCCAGGACCAAATAGTTTTGTCCTCGATAGTTTTGCTTTAATTGGATATTTCGAAAATGAATCCTTTTCTGATCAGATCCAGCATGCTCTCATTCAGGCAAAAAGTGGAACCTCTCGCTTATATTTGCATGCAATTCACATAGGTGAGGTTTACTATATTACATTGAGGGAACAAGGCAAGAGTTTGGCAGACTTAGCCTACTCCAGAATTAAAGCTTTGCCGATAAAGCTGATCGATCGCATCGATGAAGAACTTCTTCTGGCAGCTGCCGGTCTTAAAGCAAAATATCCTATTTCGTATGCAGATTCCTTTGCTGCGGCTTTGGCGATGATCAAAAACTGTCCCCTTATAACAGGAGACCCTGAATTCAGATCGCTTGAAAAACAAGGTATCATCAGCATCGAGTGGCTTATATAGACCCTAATTTATAATTCAATTTTATTTCTTATTGTATCAGAGAGTTGATCCATTAAATCAGGAAATGATTCAACTATTCTTAGAATGTCTGCCAAATCCTTTTGCCTTTTACTCATCCGCCTTTCGGTGTCGGAATAAGCCCAAACTTTGCCATCGAGAACATCCTTAACATCAGCAACATTCATATCATAACCCAAAACATTGTGGATTTTTGCTCTCGGAATAAATTCTTGATACCTTGAATCCGTTTGAAGTTGAATCCTCAAATCCGACTCGCTGGAGCTTAAATTGATACTATGTGTAAAATGTTGAATCTTGAAATATTTTGAAGCTGTCTCACAGAACGATTCAACATCTTTAATAGCGACGACTACGTCTAAATCGAGGCTTACAACAGGTTCCGCGTATGCATTAACGGCAAGGCCGCCGATAACACAATAATCAGCACCTAAATTAGATATAGCGTCCAGGAAAATCTGTAAAATATCGACCTTCCCATTTGATACGGCATTTAGAAATTCTTTTTTCGTCATTTGTCTACCTCTTTTTGCTCCAATTTGTCGGAAACGTAACTTGGCAAGACCTTACACTAAATACACTATCAATACAATCCTGTTATCCTGTCCAAAATATTTTTCATTTCCCGGGAGATGAGAGTAACTGAAGCGAATTCAAATGCTTCACAAATAATAAAGGGGTTTGCCGTTAGGCAAACCCCTTTCGCTTATTAGATCCCGTCCCGCTGAAAGCGGGACGGGAGTTTTATAAAATCGCTTTGCGATTTTATTATTATTTCTTCTTGTTGAGTTCCTTGAGGACCAGATCGGTGATATCGACATCGGGATCCAGATAACCGATGGTATTGGGATCTTTCAAGATGATGCCGTATTTTTTATTTTTTGCTACATTTTTCAAAATATCGTTAGCTTTTTCCAGTATGATGGCAACAAGTTCACGGTCTTCACGGGTAATATCTTCCTTAGCATCGGCCACCAGTCGCTGATAATCCTTGTACATTTTTTGAAGCAGTTCGACTTTATCGCGCCTATCACCGGCAACCAGTTTGTCGCCCTTTTGATTAATAAAGTCTCTCAGCTTGTTAATATCAGCCAGTTTATTGTCAAGAACCGCCTGTTTTGTTTGACGCATTTTCAGGATGTCGGCTTTGGCATCTTTACCCATCTGGGACTCATTAACCAGTCGCTGCAGGTTGATATATCCTACCTTTTCGGCTGCAAACGAAGATGTACACCATACCAACGCCAATACAATACAGCCTGCAATCACTAACAAATTCTTTTTTCTCATGTTGTTCTTCTCCTTTTTAGAAATAGTTTAGCCACACAGAGACATAATAGTTTAGCCACAAAGGCACTAAGACACTAAGATTATAATACTAATTTAAATTGTCCGATTGGTTTTATTGGTTTAATTAGTTTTATTTGTTAACCAACCAAACCAATGGAACCAATTTAACCAATAAAACTGAATCATTAAGCTTTATAATCCACACTCCTTCTTTGTGCCTTTGTGTCTTAGTGGCTGAGAAACTAATATTTTGAAATTATAATCACTGACATTGAAATAAGCAATTAAAAAATACTATTTATTACAACTTCAAGAGTTTATGATGTCGAAGGCGTTTTATTAGTCCTGAAAAACCTAGTCCTTTGGGATCGTCGAAGACCCCGCATTGCGAGGGTCATAGATATCTGGCTCTGCCCTGGAGTTTTGCGTCTAAAATCACAAATTCCGAGCACCAAAAAACAAACAAGCTCCAAACTACAAGCACCAAATTCCAAGGAAATTCCAAACTACAAGCACCAAATCTCAAGGAAATTCCAAAGTTTGTTATTTTGAATTTCGGTCATTGTGATTTGTTTGTAATTTGTAATTTGATATTTGGAATTTAATTTACTGCCCGGAGTCCCGCTTGAAGCGGGAGTTTCATAAAATCGCGCTAAGCGATTTTATTAGCGATTTTATTTTCCCAACTTTTCGTTAGATAATTTTTCCATCACTTCCAGTTTATCATCCGGAAGTGGATATTTGGCTGCGCAGCGGAAACCGAACAAAAAGCTGCTGTAATTGGCCGGATAACGATCCCGGTTGGCAGACCGCAGACTTTCGGAGCCTTCCATAAAGGAGCCTCCTTTGATGACGTGTTCTTCACCGGTTTCCGGTCCCGCAGGATTTTTAGCGGCCCTTTCGCCGGTTGCATACCAGTCTTTATTCCATTGATACACGTTGCCGCCCATGTCCTGCAAGCCGTAATAGCTCCGGCCCTTTTCGTATGCGTTTACCGGTGTGGTAGCGCCGATGATATTATCATAGTTGGCCGTAGTATCATCCGGCTCCGAGGCCCCCCAGGGATATTCATTGCCGTCAGGGCCCCGGGCAGCCTTTTCCCACTGGGCCTCTGTAGGCAGGTCCTTGCCGGTCCATTGGCAATAGCTTAAAGCGTCGTTATAGGACACCTGGGACACCGGGTGATCATCTTTGCCTTCGATCTCTGTCAAGCCATCCGGTTTTTTCCAACTGGCTTCCGGGATTTTTTTCCATTTCCGGCCGATTCTAACCAATCCACTACCTTCTTTTTCAGCATCGGTTACATACTGGCTAACCGCGACGAATTTTTGATATTGCTGATTGGAAACCAGGTATTTATCGATGTAGTATTTGTCCATGTATATTTTCTGTGGCGGTTTTTCAGCTGAGTAATTATCCGAGCCCATGGTGAATTCACCGTTTTTGATCAATACCATGACGCTTTCGTCGCCGGGATAAATGATTTCATAAAAACCTTTACTGTTTTTTACACCGATTTCGATTTCTTCCGGCGGGGGTGGAGGCGGCCCTTTATCCCTGGAAAGAAAATAACCGGCGCCGGCTCCGGCTATAACCAAAACAGCTAACACCGCAGCGATCAACCCCATAGGAGACTTCTTTTTGACAATGACGACATCCTCCACGTCCGGCATCTCTTTGGCGGCTGCGATATCAAGAGATGCATCCAGAAGGGTCTCATCAAAGATCATGGTTACATCATCATGGGTTTGTTGATCGATCTCCATGGCCCGGCTGAATTCCGCAAAATCATTAAAGCGATCGTCAGGATCCTTTTCAAGGGCCTTGGAAATGGCCTGGCTGACTTCAGCAGGGAGATGTTCGGCGTACTTGTTAGGGGGATCCGGGATTTCGTTCATGTGGCTGAACATAATCTGGGACGTTTCAGTGGCGGTAAAGGGTCTGCGGCCGGCAAACATCTCGTAGAACACTAATGCCAGGGAATAAATATCGGATCGGACGTCAATTTCCGTGCTCCTGTCAAAGCGTTCAGGGGGAACGTAATGAATCGACAGCATACTGGCGGCGGTATCATGGGAGGCCGTAGAGCCCATTTTGGCGATCCCGAAATCCATGATTTTGGGAACATGAGCCTCGTTGATCATAATGTTGGCCGGTTTGATATCACGGTGTAAAATACCGTTTTTATGGGCGTACTGAAAGGCATCCAGGCAATGTTTGGCGATATTATAGGCCGGGTCAAAGGGCAGCGGACCCTGGCGCTGGGCGATCAGTTTTTTTAATTCAACGCCCTTGACGTATTCCATGACAATACAGTAGTTCTGACCGTCCGGGAAAAACTCCATTAGCCTGCATATATTGGGATGATCCAGCTTGGCCAGGATCATTGCTTCGTGAAAAAATTTTCGCACGACTTTTTCGTTTTCCAGAACCTGGGGATTAAGGACTTTCAAGGCAACCGTTTTCCCGTCTTCGGTCGTAGCTTCCCAGACACTGCCGAAGCCTCCTTTTCCCAGCGACTTGGTAATCAGATAGTCGCCCAATCTTTCGTTGATCATTTTTTATTACCTCACAAGATCTATCAGTCTGTTTGTAACGCTTGAGATCAAATCAACTTTGTCTATCCGTGCAATCAGAACGGTAATGTTGTCGGGTCCGCCGTTTTCATTGGCTTTGTCTACCAGCTTTTCAGCCACAACATCCGGTTCCAGGTATTCGTTCAGAGTGTTTACTATGTCTTCATCGGAAACAACACCATGCAGGCCGTCACAGCACAGCAGTATATACATGTTCTTTTCGATTTGCCGGTCAATCTGGTGTGCATCGACGGCTAATTCGTCACTAAGACCGATAGCTTTGGTAATAACATGCCGATCAGGATGCGTCTCGGCTTCTTCTGCGGTAATAACGCCGGCCTTGACCAGACTTGTTACATAGGAATGGTCTTCAGTAAACTGGGTGATGTCGTTTCCGTAAATAAGATAACCCCGGCTGTCACCCACGTGGGAGTAATACATTTTGTTTTTTGTAATAACAATCGCAGTAAGGGTGGAGCCCATTCTTGCGGTTTCAAAGTGTTCTGCGCCTTTGTCTATGACCTGCTTGTTGGCTTTGAGAAACGCCTTGGTCAGTGATTCCGTCACATTATCAGATACATCATTATAATATGTTTCCATGAGCGTATCAACAGCAATTCTTGAAGCCAGGGATCCTCCTCCCATGCCTCCCATTCCGTCGGCTAACGCCAGCAGGGTCCCTTTTTTGCTTTCAGCACCGTTTGCGGGTATATGATAGGAGCAATAGTCCTGGTTTTCGTCCTTTTTCATTCCGATGTGCGATGCTGATCCAATTGTAAGGGAAATCATGATTATCCTGTTTCTTCTATTTCAGCGTATCGAACCGGCCAGACAATGGCATTATCGTCCTTTTTCTGGTATCCGACTTTACCGAACCACATGTTCATATTATAGACATATTTCGGGCCGAACTTATGTTGTGTTTTCGACCAATAACCGAGATGAGTGAGAACTCCGCTAAAAGGATTGTCCAAGGGCAAAGCCGGGTTCCGTTGCTTTTTGTCGGAGATATTTTTCAATTCGGAAATTGTTGGCAGTCTCCATCCGGACAGGTCTTTGTGTTTAAGGTTACGGCAGTATTCGACTGCATTTTCATAATTTTCGGCAATCTGTTTGGGCTTCTGCATCCACATGATGCTTGTGAGCAGATCGGTGACGGTCCCATCCTTATTATCTGAAAAGCGATTTCTGGTTTTGCCGGTAATATTATCGGTTAACGTTCCGTCGGCATTCTCTATGAATCGTTGTTTGACCACCTTCACTGCGGCGGTTTTAAAGCCGCCTTCGGCGTTATCTTCATTTCGGGCGACCACTGAAAAATTTAGGGTTCCGGTTTGACCTAATTTCTTACTCAGCTTCCATTCGGTCCCTTTGCCGGTCATACCATAACGCTTTTCCCCGATCATAAGGGATACTGTTTTGGCAGGCCTGTCGGTCTTGGCGGAAAATGTAAATCTCTTTTGCAAATCTCCTGTTTTGGGGCTGACTTCCGCCGTGATGACATTGACCGGCAGGGCGGGTTCTTTGGTGGTTTTTATCTCACCGGTTTTGGGCCGTCCCTGAACCCCGTCTTTGTTTCGGGCAGTTACGCTGTAATTGCTGAGGCCCAGTTTGTCGATCCGGGCCACGTAATTCCATTGGGTAGCTGTACCTTGCATGGCAAACTGCTTGCCGTCGATATCAACATAGACCTTATCTGAAGGTGCCGAGGTGTTGACCTTGATGGTAAAGCTGTCTCCGGCATATCCTTTGCCGGGGCTGACTACACTTACGTCAACAGCTGCAATATCAGGTATGGGCAGCGGGCTTTTCTTGGTCACTATTTTTCCGCTGAGGGCACTGCCGGTTTGACCTTTGACGTTTTTGGCGATTACGGTGAATTGTTTGGTGCCGATATCGGGAATCAATTTTTTGTAATACCAGCTGCTGCCGGAGCCTTCCATGGGATAAACCTTGTCGTCCATTTGAAGTGTGACGCCGGCGGCAATCCGGTCGGTCTTAACGCTGATCATAAACTCTTCGCCGGCATAGCCGGTCTCAGGCTTCGGCTTGACTGCAATTACGTTGCTGATGCCGGCTTCCAGCAAAATAGTTCCTTCTTTGGATCGGCCTTGGATTCCATCTACATTGGTGGAGACAGCGGAGAAATTGACGGTTCCTATATGATCGATTTTTTGTTCCAGAGACCAGTTGGTGCCGGAGCCACTCATTTTAAAGCGTTTGCCCTTGACGATCAAATAGACGCCGGCGGCCGGAGTCTCTGTCGCAGCCGTGAAACGATACTTGTCTCCTCCCAAGCCCTTCTTGGGATCTACGCTTACTTGCTTTACATTGACGACCGGTGCCCGCGGTTTTATTGTCGTAATGCGCCCTTTGCCTGGTTTGCCTTCAATGTCATTGGGGTTGATTGCAGCTACTATGAATGGGGTCTCCCCTAACTTGTCGATTTTCAGGCTGTATTGCCACTCGGTGCCGGTTCCCTGCATGAAATGCTTCTTGCCGTTAACTTCGAGATAAACTTCACTGGCCGCTTCATTGGTTTTGGCTGCTACCGTGAATTTTCCACCCGGATAGCCCTTTTCCGGGGTTACAACAGCATCTATGATGTCGACAACCGGTGAAGGTGACAGCCTGGCTAAAACAAACTGGCCTTTTTGGGACGAGGGTGTCTGCAGCCGGCCGGCCAGCAACTTTGTCCCTGCGATTTTAGCGATGGTAAATGGGACGCCATCATCAAAAAGAAAAATAAGATTTTCAAAATCGATAATCTCAAAGTCGTTTTCCGATAATAATTTATGTATATAATATGCAAAAAGGCCCATTTGATTTGTATTATTGCTTCCAGGCCAGTGCTGATCGCCGAATGCAATGACTTCCCGGGAATTTCTGGATGCTGCTTCTAAAATCTTTTCCTCATATCGCAGATTGTCCAGCGTTACAGGATTCTCATATCTTCTGATAAGTTTGCGTTGAAAGGGGGTGTCGGTGATGATCAGCAGGTTCTTGGCTTTGAAATTTTCAGAAGTAAAAAAATCTTCGACAAGAGCCGAATGTTTCAACCATGTGAATTTCGATTTTTTCTTGCCGTCAATGGGAATCCAGTACGTTTCACCCTTTTCGTCTTCCGTGCTTTGCCCGGAGAAAAATACAAACAGATTGTCTTTTTCGGTGAGCTCGCTGGTGTATTTCCCCATGCTGGTGAGAATATTTATCAGGGTCGGTTTTTCTTTGGTATTATCGGTCAAAAGAGTGATATTGGACTTTCTGAAATTATATTTTTGGGCCAGAACGTTGGCAATCGCTTCAGCATCTTTTGCAGGACTTTGTAATTTAGTCCAGTTTTTGTAGTTGTTGATTCCGATAATGAGCGCATGATTTTTACCTGTTGATTTCTTTTTTGATAGGGCTGAGAGTCCTTCCGAGGCCAGAATTGCTAGTAAAATAAATAAAAAAACGGAAACAATAACTTTAATCGATTTTTGTGCGATCATCAGATTCCATCTCTTTTAGTATGAGTTGTATTTACGAAGACGGGGCAGTAACGAAATTATATTCATATGATTTAATTCAGCATTTGTCAAGAAACATTCAGTTTTCAAAATAAAATCGTGTTACGGTTTTATTAAACTCCCCGTTGCGAAGCACTGACGTAGGTCAGAACCTCCGCCAGGTCGGGATTTCCGTTTTGCTCCAATGAGCTTGGGGGGTCAGATTGGCGAAAGGTTTACCTGCCGATAGCCTTGGCGGGCTAAAATTCCTGTTTCTGCAGCAAGCTACCAATCTTCGGGGTATTTCGGACGAGCATTATAAATCAATTAAAGGAGGAATCTGATAGCAGTTGACAATCAACAACGATAGTGTATATGTAATATAAAATTAACTTGGTGTGAGAATAATATGAAATCTGATGAACAGGTACATTTCAAGGTAGAGACTGCCCGGATTGCCGCCACCGGCATTTCAGATACGGGGAATGTTCGATCCGAGAATGAAGACTCGATATTCCTTGATGAGGCCGGAACCTTTTTACTGCTTGCCGACGGAATGGGGGGGCACGAAAGG
>JACKQG010006143.1_pt1 | contig 12868 bp, 9 predicted proteins | sample 8237621 | NCBI WGS metagenome assembly JACKQG01 (sample SAMN15677084, study PRJNA649215) | marine metagenome | biome: marine; feature: Black Sea; material: saline water; isolation source: suspended particulate matter (SPM) from the Black Sea western gyre | collected 2013-06-09/2013-06-10 | depth...
TTGGAGTTCACGCTTTAGCGTGTCTTCGAAGACACGCTAAAGCGTGAACTCCAACATGCGCACACGGCGCGCAGAAGTTACTGAGTACGACTCCTACTGACGAAACTCCGCCGGCAACTTGCCTTCCTTCGCCGAACCGGGTGTGGGAGCATCTGCCGGACGCTCCTCGACGACCGGTGCCCCCTCGGGACCACTGTCATCTCCACCGCACCCAGCGAGGCTGAGGGGCAGGAAAGCGAAACAAGCGCAAGACAACACGAATTTCAGACGGTAACTCACGGAGATTTCCTCGGACTGGCTAACAAATCCTCTGCCCCCAGGATACAGGGGTCGAGTCGTCTGTGCAAGCTTAGACGCATAGACCGACGTTGGACGGCTAGGGCACCGGCTTCTTCAAATAACGCGTGTTGCCATCGCGGCGGAGCAGGCCGACGCGATCGAAGTAGTCCAGCAGCGGAATTGCATACTTGCGAGTCGTGTCCAGGAGGTACTTGAAGCGAACGCTTTCCAGTTTTCCTTCGCTCTTGATGTGGTCGATCAGAATCTCGCGGGCGCGGTCCACGGCTTCGCTGTGGAAGACCATGCCCTCTTCCACCTGCACCAATTTGTCGTGCTCGCGCAGTATCTTCAGGATCTTCTTAACCGTGGCTGGGGTTGTCCCCGTCTTCTCGACCAATTCATCAGCCGACGGCGGGCGAAACGGTTGGTCACGGTAAAGTGATTCGATCGTTTCAATGTGCTTCTGGTCTTCGCCTTGAAAGCTTGGTTTATGCTCGGCTGCGGCGACGCGGCCGCTTCGATCAACGAGGCGGCCTTCGCTTTTCAGTAAGTCGATGACGCCGTCCAGAACGTTATTGTCCATGTGCGAATCGGCACGCAATTGTTCAAGTGTGATTCCCAGACTTTCGGGCGAGCGGCGATGATAATCGCCGACCATTTCCAGGACGTGCCCGCGCGCGTCTGCCGCCGCATCGCAATGCATGTACAATCCGGGTTTCAGAGCGAAAACTCTGTTCTGGTCTGTCAGGTCTCGGAGGATTTCCTTGACGTGATCGCGCAGCAGTTTCGTGCGCACCGCGAGATCCGTAACGCTGGCGGCGAGAGTACGTGCCGTGCGCACGCAATATTCGACGAACCGGCGATCGTCCGAGACCGCTTGTGCCCGCTCATGCAATTCTTCGTACAAGTTCGGACGTTTGCGTTTCAGCTTTCCGGGAATGCCCTCGACGATCATACCGCCCCCAACGGTCCGAACCGGGGAAAGCGTCCGGAGGATGTAACGATCTCCGGGGCCGGCGACGACGGGCGTGTTCGTCCGGATTTGGACCAAATACTCTTCGCCGGGCCGTATCGCGTCGCCTTTCATCGCATAGACCGCTGCGCCGACTTCCGCGGTACCCACGTGCAGCTTGACGTTTGCCCCGTTTTTCAGCGCGACCTTTTCGAGAGGCAAAAGCTGCAAGGTGCAGACGAACCACTTCCCCGCCGAGAAGTAACCGGGCAGGGTCAGCGTGTCGCCGCGGCTGATGCTGTGTTGGTCGAGTTGTCGCACGTTGAGCGCCGCGCACTGGCCGGCCTTGACCGTATCACTGGTCCGCCCGTAGACCTCGATCCCGCGGACTCGCCCGGTGGCTCCTTGCGGCAACAGTTCCACCTCGTCGTCAAGGTGAGCTGAACCGCAGACGGGGATACCAGACACGACGGTGCCGTAGCCCTTGACGGAAAACGCCCGATCCAACGGCAAGCGAAACACGCCGTCAAGCGGCTTCGGTTCGACAAACTCCATCAGCGACACCAGAGCTTCGAAGAAACCGTCGAATCCTTGGCCGGTCACGCTGGAGACGGGCAGTACCGGGGCGCCTTCCAGGAACGTCCCCTGCAAATACTCGCCGAGTTCGGCGATTGCCATTTCGAGCGATTCCGAATCGACACGGTCCACTTTGGTCAAGGCGACCAGTCCATGCTCGACGCCAAGCAGAGTAAGAATATCCAGGTGCTCACGCGTCTGCGGCATCACGCCGTCGTCTGCAGCCACCACCAGCAGCACCGCGTCCATTCCGGCCGCACCGGCCACCATGGTCTTGATAAAGTTTTCGTGGCCGGGCACGTCGACGATGCCGACCTCCATATCGGCGATCGTACAGGGGGCAAACCCTAGGTCGATGGACATGCCCCGTTCCTTTTCGACCTTCAGCCGATCGGTGTCGCATCCGGTCAAGCATTTGACCAATGCCGTCTTGCCGTGATCGATATGCCCGGCGGTTCCTATCGTAAGATTGATCTGTTCGGAAGGCATGTCAGTTACTTGGTCATTGGTTATTCGTCATTGGTCATTTGGCTTCGATTATGGAGCGCGCAAGGAAGCTTCGATCTGTGAACTTAGCCCGACTGCGCGGGGACCTTAATCTCTTGCCCTAATCTTTCCCCCTAATCTCCCCTCCATTCCCTTGCTGCCGGAAGAAGATTAAGGCGGAAGATTAGGGTGAAAGATTAGGGCGTTCTTCATCCTGACCCTGCCAGACTCGCCATTAATACGATTCCTGTTGGATCGAATTACTATCCCGATTTCAAAGCCTTCACGAGAGCCTCTATCACGATCTGCTCTTCTCCATCCAAAAGCGTCCGTGGATCCACCAGAACGCGTTCCTTGTGAATCCGAGCGAAAACGGGCGGCATGTTGCGACGGAGTCGGCCAGCGATTTCTTCCGAGGTCGCCGTTTTCGAACTGACCTCTACAAGACGGGTCGGCAGATTCTGCGTTGGCAGGGAGCCGCTGCCCATTTGCGAAAACCCATCGACAGTCACGACCTCCGCGTCTTCGGTCTCGTGGCTCACGCTGCTCGCGATTCGTTTTGCTTGTTCAGTCAGTTCCGACAACTCTCGGCGAAGCATGCGCAGCGTGGGGACCTCCTGCAAGGCAGTCGCCTGATCCATAAACAGCGTGAGCGTCGCTTCCAACGCCGCGTACGTGAGCTTCCCCACGCGGACAATCCGCGCGAACGGATTCTTGCGGACGCGCTCGATCAGGTCGGCCCGCCCCAAAATGATCCCGCCCTGGCATCCTCCGATCAACTTGTCGGCGCTGGCGGTGATCAGGTCCGCGCCCGTGCGGACGGATTCCGGCAACGTGGGCTCGCGTTCGAATCCGAATTGCGAGAAATCGACCAGCGGCCCGGCACCCACGTCGTCGATCAGGACCAGGTTGTGCGCGTGAGCGATCTCGACCATCTTCTCAAGTTCGACCTCCGCGGTGAAACCGGAGATCTTGTAGTTGCTTGGATGGACGCGCAGGATGGCCGCCGTGTTTTCGGTGATGGCATTCTCGTAGTCTCGAGGATGCGTCTTGTTGGTCGTCCCTACCTCGACCATGATCGCACCGCTGGCCGCCATCACGTCGGGCAGTCGAAACGCGCCGCCGATTTCGACCAGTTGCCCGCGCGAGACGATCACCTCCTTGCCGTCGGCCACTGTGTTCAGCACGATCGACGTGGCGGCCGCATTGTTGTTGACCACGGTGCCCGCCTCGGCCCCGGTCAGTTGCTGGAGAAGCCAGTCGATCTTGGCATCGCGTCGCGAGCGACGGCCCGTCTCGATGTCTGCTTGAACTAACGAATAACCGGTGAGTTCCTCTTCGATCTCGCGGATCGCAGCTTCCGGCAACACGGCCCGGCCCAAAGCCGTATGCAGAATGATGCCCGTCCCGTTGACGACTTTGCCATAGTGCCGTCGCATCGCATGCTGAATACGCTGTCGAACGCGGTCAAGAATTTCACGACGTAGGTCTTCTTCGTCGGCATCCTCTTGGTGTCCGGCCGCAAGACTCTTCCGAGTCTGGTCGACCGCGGCGCGAACGGCATTCACCACAAGTTTGCGAGGAACCTCCTCGCACAGTTTCTGCAGGTCCACATCCTGAAGAAGGACATCAACCGAGGGGATTCTTCGTAACAGACCTTGCTTTGAGGACGACATGTGGTTTCTTCCGTCTGCACCAGTTGACTGTTTCGAGGGGGTTCAGGTAATTCACAGGAACGGATCTGCTGACACGTTGTAGCAGGAGTCGTGAGACTTCCGATTCCCGACTTGTCACGAGGTCGGCGACTGGGACCACATTTGTTGCGGGTTGCCTTACGCCCCTGTAAAGCATTGTAGGTCCACCTCGGTCTCAACATCAAGGCATCCGGAACGATGGCCCCAATTCGCAAGGTTTCTCCAATCCGTACCAAGCTAATCCCTGAGACCATTAATCCCATATACCGTCGCTGACAAATCCACACGGCTGTATCCGCGAAAGCTGGCTCTCCGATACCAGCCGAAATAGTTCACATGCAGGTATCTTGGAATCTGTCCGGTCCTACACTCGGCCGACCCAAAGTGTGCTCTATTACCGCCTTCAGCGAAAAGTTCAACCGCTGGTCATCCAGAATACCACTGTCCCACGCTTGGCCGCGTGATACGAATGAGTGCCAGCGTCCTGGCATGCAACGGCCCGGCGCAAGTCGATGATGGTTACGAATGGCACGGACGTACAACGAATCTGCCCCAGTGAGTCTTTACGGAGGAAATTGATGAAGTCTATTTGTTCTCTGAACGTTGCGTGGCTGACGATTATCTCGATGGTTCCGCTGGCCGGACATGTGAGTGCAGCACCACCGTTGCCTGTCCACACAGTCGAGGGCCTGGGCGGCGGGGCAATCACTCCCATGGCTTATCTGGACAGTCCGGAGCGGCTGTCTGGCATTTTCGGCAGGCCCACTGTCACCATGACTTATGTCAATATGGATCGCAAAAACCTCAACGTCGTAAGCGTCACCGAGACGCTCGCTGATCTGGTCGAATTGGGCTATGCGGCCAACCGCTTGAGTCTGGGAAGCCTGCCGGGAGATATCCGTGACGCCACAACGGTGGACATTGACCGCAGCGATGTCTGGCTTCACCATTTCAACGCCCGCGTGCAACTGCTTAGAGAGGGTTCTTATTTGGGCGGCCTGCCCATGCCGGCCGTGACCGCCGGCGTTCAGGTTAAAGTCAACGACGGCATCAACGAGATCGACCAAAAGCTTGGCGGTGCACTGACCGGTATTGGGTACCGGCGTTCCAGTGGTGTGGACTTCGCATTGACGGCATCCAAGATGTTCCAGCCTGGGCTCTTGTGCAATCGTCCCTTGATACTGACCGGCGGCCTGCGAGCGAGTCAAGGCGCGCAGTTGGGCCTGTTTGGATTCGGTGACGACTACCACGGGACCTTTGAAGGAAGCGTGGCATACCTGCCGTGCGACTGGCTCGTGCTGGCTTACGAATTCCGCCAGAAGCCCGATCCGTATGCGCAAATCCCCGGGCTCATCGGAAATGAAGACGACTGGCACGCGCTGGACGCCATCTTCATCCTGGGCGAGCAATCAGCCTTTACCGCCGGCTACGGAAATTTCGGAACGGTAGCCAACTCCGAACAGAGGGGCGTCTGGTGGCTGCAACTTCACTATCACTTCTGATCCGGTTGTCATTGAACTTAACGCACCCCAGGAGATACGCGCTCGATGATGTTGTCCCAGCGCCGGCGGTCCTTGGCTTGCGAACAAGCGTAAGAATTCGTCCATAGGTCACTGTAGGTTTACGTTTGTCTTAACTTCAATGCATCCGGAGGCAAGGCGCCAACCGGCGAGGTTTCCCCAATCCACACAGAGCGAATCCATAAAACTCAATAATCCTCAACAACGTCGCTTATGGGTTCATTCGCTGAATCCGCAGAATCCGGCGATCCGATAGCGCTAATCAGCGGTATGTTCGAGACAGTCGGCTCACCGCCCCCACACTAACCACCGGAGGCGACCCATGTGTAGACGAATTGTCAAACGTGTGATTCCCGTGGCGCTGCTAGCTTTGGGCATGCTCACCGCGGAATCGGTTTACGCGATCAACGGACTCAATTTTTACGGCATCGGTGCGAGAAATCGAGCGATGGGCGGGGCAAACTGTGCGGCGCCCGTCGACACCTCGACAATCTACATCAATCCGGCAGGCCTGGGACGCATAGGAAACACTGCCGATTTCGGTGCGCATGTACTGATCGCAGATCGGGACATCGACCGGTCGAATGCGACAGGGGCTTTTGTCAACCCGAATCCGCCCCTGGTTGAGGAAAGCGGGCAACCCGTTTATATCACGCCATTTTCCGGTATGTCTTATCGTGGAGAAGGTTCACCTTGGGCCTTTGGGATGATGATCGGCGGGACCACCGGCGAGGGGGCGACGTACGATCAGCCCCGAATCGATCCGGCCCTGCTCGTTCCTGCCGGTTCTGTTTACGATACGAGTTCCTTTCTGTTGTGCATCAAGGCTGTTCCAGCGGTCTCCTACGAAGTGAACGATCGACTCTCCGTTGGCGCGGGGTTGCTTGTCGACGTCGTGTTGTTTAGCTCTGATCTGGCGACCGGAACGTTTGCCCAGACTGCCGGCCGCGGCCGTGCCGAAGTCTCGTATCTCATGGGCCTCCAGGTAGGCGCACTGTACGACATCAACGACTGTTGGTCGGCTGGTGTATCCTACACAAGCCGTCAGTGGCAACTTGATGATTTTGGCCATTACGAAGACCTGATACCAGGTTTTGAATTGCCACCCGAACTTCGCTTTGGCGTGGCGTGTCGACCCACGGATTGGCTTCAGTTGACTGCGGACTACAAGTACATCGGCTGGGAGAACATTGGGCTGTTCAATCGACTGCCTAGTGAAGGTGGGTTCGGCTGGCACAATCAACACACTATTGGCCTCGGCGCCCAGGCGTTGCTGACGGACTCCGTGATCGCTCGATTGGGTTGGAACTATGGCAAGTCACCCATCGATTCCGACGTGATATTCGCCAACGCCATCGTGCCGGTTATCTACGAGCATCACATCGCGGCCGGCCTCGAACTGAGGTTGGGTGACCACCACGCGTTTGCGGTAAGTGCGGTGGTCGTGCCTCACAACACGATGGTCGACGACGGCTCAGGTGATGCGTTCAGCGTAGGCGGAGCTGGCATCGGCATCGACTTCCGCAGTTTCGACATGGACGCAACCTGGACGATCAGGTTCTAGCCAGTCGGCGTTCGTGGCCCACGCAGTTGATTGGTCTGTGCCATCCGTGCGACACCTACTTATTGAGCCGGTTCGCTGCCAGGACCGCCGCACCGAGGGCCGCGGTCAGTTGGGGGGCTGGGGCAATTGTGATCGGTCGTCCAAGCGCGGACTCAAGTGCACGGTCCATACCCGGCACTAGGGCCACTCCGCCCGTGAAGACGACCGTGGAGATGGCGTTGCGCCCGGCCATGGATGCTACGCGAGCGGCGATGGAAGCTTGGACGCCTGCGGCGATGTCTTCGGGTGCCATTCCGGTTGCCAAAAGCCCGGTGATCTCCGTTTCGGCGAACACGACGCACATGCTGCTGATCACGGCCGCCTTCTGGCTCTTGGCGGCCAACTCGCCCAGCGATTCTAGCTTCACTCCAAGACGAGTCGCCACCACTTCCAGGAATCGCCCGGTCCCGGCTGCGCAACGGTCGTTCATCACGAAATCTTCCACTTGGCCGTTCGTGTCCAGACGCAGGAATTTGCTGTCCTGGCCTCCAATGTCGACAATGGCCCTCGCATCACGAGAACGTTGATGAACGCCCCAGGCCTGGCAGGTAATCTCGGTGATCGTCTCGTCAGCTTGATGGATCAGCTTTCGGCCGTAGCCCGTCGCGACGACGGACCGAACATCCTCGGCCGCGATATTCTTTTCATCAAGTAACCGCTCGAACAGCTCTTGCGCCAGCACATCCTGCCGGATTCCTTGATCCATGACGCCAGACGCCACGACATCGAGACTGTCCGCGTCTACGAGCACGACTTTGATCGTTCGGGATCCAGCATCAATTCCGGCGCAAATCATTTTTCTCTGCATTGATGTACGGTTTCTACAAGTGCTTCCAGACGCGTGCGCAACGAAGGCTCCATCGCGTCCGAAATTGGCGCTACTTCAATCTCGACAACAGGGATTCCCAGCCGCTGGCGAACGATGTCGCCAATCACCGTGCCCTCCAGCGCACAGTGGCTCGCCCCTGGGATACTTGAGACCACAACGGATTCGGCCCCAAATCGGCGAATGTCCGTGCAGATCCGCTCCGCCCTGTCCGCTGGCGAGCCGACCATGGGATCGGCCAATGCCATCCTTGCCAGGGCCTTCATTGGCGGCAAGTCCTCAGGAATCGGATCCAGCGCGTGAGAAAACAGGTATTCGGTTCCGCACACGCGGCCACCAATGTCTTCCAGCAAGTTCATCACTCGCAGATCGGCCACGGGGTTCACCCAGAAAACGCGAACGGCGTCGGTCGGCAGGACGCCTACTCCCGTGTCAACTCGTCTGCGAGCCTCCTCCAGTAATTCGTCCAACACGCGAACCGACTCGTCCTGATCCGAACAGAAATGAATGGCCAGCATTTCGGCGATCAGCATCTCCAATGCCGGCAACGGGCATGCCGGTGCGCTGAAAACGAGCAGACGGAGCTTTGCCAACCGCTGCCGTACTTGATTGGCACGTCGAATGCCGGCTGCAATGTCTTCGTCTGTCAGTTTTCGTCCCGCGCAGTTCTCGAATTCTCGGCGCACGCGTTCGAGTTCGGTTAGCACGAAATCGACTTGACTCTCAGGGGCGTGGAATCCGCCGGGAAGATGTACGGTCGTTTCGTCAGGCTCCGGCGCGCGACGATGTGGGATCTCCCACCAAAGAATCGAGTGACCGAGGCTCTCCAACCGCTGAGCGATTGCCGAGAGATCATCGCAGGTTGCGCCGACGCTGCAAGTGAGCAGATCAGGAATCGGAAAATGGGCTTCGTTGACGAACGCTCCGAGCATGGCTCGCACCGGGCAAAACGAGTCGTCGATTCCCAACGAATCGGCGATCTCCAGCAAACCCGCGCTGTGCTCCATTACACACGGAATCCACCAGGCTCCGTCGGGATAGAACGCCACCATGTTGTCGAATGAATAGGCGATCACCGGCACGGTGCCCAGATCCTTCATCGTGCCGACGATCTTCTTCCCCGCGGCTCGGGCCTGGTGAAGGCGCTCTTCTTCGGTCAGCAGGAAGTTCCATAGCCGTAGTGACGCGGCCGAGTTGTCCATGCGCAGCTTCAGCAGCCGGAAGTCCCCGTCTTCGACGTGCCGGCGCAGCGGACCGCCGTAGCCCGGTTCGCGAAGGCCCGCCGAACAAAGCTCAGTGTATCGCTCGTCCCACTGGTCCAGCGTTATGCGCATCGCCGCATGATTCATGTCAACATTTCCAAGAACGCTTCGATTCGCCCGGCCGTTCGACCAAGCGAAGCGTCGTCGTCACATTCGTCAATCTCCAGCACGGGCACCGGACTCCATTCTTTGAGCCGAGCCGTTTCGGCGTGCCAAATGTCACACCAGACGTACCGATGAAGTAGAACCCCCCGAACCTGGCGAGAAGCTAATTCCTCACCGAGCCATTCGTACAACCCATCGTTTGGTCGCCGAAAAACATCGGGAATCGCTCCGAAATACGCCCGAACCAATTCGTCCAGAGGATCCTCTTCCACTCGACCACGGTCAAACACGGCCGGCAACGTCCGCTCGCCGCCCTCGGTTGCATCCAGCACCAGGCGGCCACCGGCCTGTTCGACAAGATCGAAAATCGCAAAGTCCTTTTCTATCAAAGGCCCGCCCACAATCGCCAGGGGTACGCCGCCCCCTTCTTCCGACCCGTTCGTTTCTGCAGAATGAAATCCGCCCCCTTTTCCCATCCTCACTTCTGCGATCGCCTCGGCGAATTGTCTGGCTGGGAGTTGGGAGCGTGTGTCGCGAAGGTTGGCTCGGGCCTTGTCATACTCCAGCATCACATCGGCCAACTGTTCTTCCGTCGGAGGCTGCCCGCCAAGTCGCACGAGGAAGCGGCCCAATCGCTTCAGTTCATCCTGATACAGTCGACGGGTCGCATCGGTTTGCCACGTGGAAGGCACGTTCATGAGAAAGATCGCAACGTCGCCTTGCGACTCCAGCATGGCCGCCGCGTAACGCATTTGATCGCATGTCGTGGTAAGTACCACGGCCGACGCCTGCAGATCTGATAATACCTCGTCCATCATGACGGCGGCGTAGGGGCATATGGCCCTTCCGGCATGGACAAACGGTCGCCCTTCGGCGAAGTGGACTTGCATCCAGCTCGGCTGCATGCCGTGAGCCGCGATCCACTCGGGCGGGATGAACGGATTGCAGTAGGCGATGGTCGTCATGGCAAGATGCGATGGATTTTTCCGGATGCCTGAAAGAGAATTGCGGACTTCACGAAGTCCGCAATTCTCTTGGGTCTGCCGCGCACGGCGGTCTGGTCATGGGCCGCTTGGGTCTGGATTGCAGCCACTCCCTCCAGTACAACGGCGCGAGCGGACGGTTTCCAGCAACGCCTCCACTCGCACCCCGATCCGGGCCGAGTCCGACGGCGAATAGTCGGTTTCGATTCGCAGATACGGCATGCCCAACTCCTTCTCGACGAACCGCTTGACCCGCGTCGACTCGACGTCGTAAGTGAGACAGGCCTGCCAGATCAGTTCGATAACGCATTCCGGTCTGTAGGTTTCGGCCAGTTGCCGAAGGGTCTCCAGGCGGCGGTCATTCCGCGTCAGAACCGAGCATGGCAGATGGAAATACTTCTCGGCCAACGCGCGAAGGGGATCGCTTGCGGTCTCGTCCACGTCCTCCAGTATCGGTTTCACACCAGTGCAGTTCTCCTGGCAGACGACCGTTGCGCCGCTGTCCTCGATAATCTCCAGCACGCGTTCTGAACCGTGCGCCATCGGCACGCCGGTCATCAGCACGCGGACTGGCTTCGCCCCGTCGCATTCTTGGGGTTTTGAACGCAGCATCTCGATCGCTCGTTCGTACTGCTCGAAATCGGCCGGGATGCCGGAGATGTTGCTTTTCAGGTCCAGCAGTTGCCTCCCGCTGAGCGGCGGAGAATCACCGGCCATGAACTCCGCCAGCGTTCGACGAAGAGCCCGCTCGCGATTCATCACGCCGATTGCGTCGCGAAGTTTCTCGTCCGTGACTTCCGTCTCGAATTTGTCCTCCAAAAAGGAACGGAACTTCTTGATCTCACGGACCCAATACTCCATCGCGTCGGGGTCGTCTGCCTTCTGCGGCAATTCCAGGACGTACATGGGCCGTGATTCGGCCATCAGTTCGTACATCTTCTTCTTGCCGTCACACGTGGTTTCGGCCACAATCAAATCGGCCATTTCCAAGAAGGGATTGTTCTGCTGAACGTGATAGCCGAAGGTCGATTTGATCAGCGGGCAGAGGTTGGCGGGCAGATGCTCCTCGGCCGGCGCGATCGTCTTCTCCGAACCTCCGCACAGGCACACCGGAACACCGCCAGCGGCCATGATCAACTCGCGCGGTGTGTATTCGCACATGATGCCCACAATCCGCTGGCCCGAGGCTTTGGCCTCGTTTGCGTGTTGCAGGCAATTCTGGATCATCTTGCCGAACCAGGCGCAGGGACTTTCCGTCCCATCGCCGCCGGCCCCGGTTGTCGCGCACGGCGACGCCTCCGACGGACCTCAAGTATTTGGAGGCGGGGTGTCGTCTTTCTTGGCACCGCAGCAATCTGTCATTTTGTTACCCCTTGCGAGCAATGAAGATTCCCTGGGCGATCTTGCCGGCGTGGGCCAAGTCGCGCATGTAATTCATCTCGCCACCCAACGCGCCCATCAACTCCATATCGAAGCCGATGATTCGAAGTGCGTCGTAGGTCAACTGCATGTTGAGCATGTTCAGATAAAGGTCGACGTACGGAGGAAAGCGGCCGGTATCCTCGGCGATCTGGACTTCGCATGCGTTGTCAGACAGCAGGCCGGAATATCCGTCCAGGTCCTGGACATTGGCAAACTTCATGAATTTCAGGAATCGTTCCGCCTCCTCGTCGCTCAAGCCTGCTGGTCCTTCGATCCAGTCCGTGAACGCAATCACGCCGCCCGGTTTGGCCAAACGCGCGGCTTCGGCGACGAGCTTGCTTTTGTCGACTACGTAGCACCATGCATCTTCGCCCCAGACAAAATCCGCGCTTCCGTCCGGAAGCCCGCTGTCGCACACGTCGGCCAGCGTGAGCGAAATTCGGTCGGCGAACCCCTCTTGCTCGCACCGCTGGCGTCCGCGCTCGACAACCGTCTCGGTGGCATCGACGCCGGTCATTCGATCCACGTTTCGAAAGCGTACCAGGAACCGCATTCCGGCGCCGTTGCAGCAGCACAGATCAACGCCGGACATTCCCGCGCCGATACCAGCCCTTTCGGCCAGGTCCATCGACGACTGGAAGCCGCCAATGTGGATCTGCTGGCCCATCACGAGTTCCCACAGGTCCCCCTCCGGGCCGTCGTAAACCGTTTGAACGTCAGCAAGACCAACTCCTACCGTGCTCTTCATAGTATCTCTCCGCCTAAGAGGAATACGGGGCGATTGAAACGCGAAGCATCACGCCACTCGGTAGGTCCCGGCCGCGGGACGGGACCCGAGAAAGAAAAAAACGCAGCAACCGGTGTGCAGGTCCCGCCGAGATGTGGGGACCCACCAGGTTGTGTGACGAGTGCTCTGGAAGAATTGTCGAGTTCAATCAGATAGCGCGCACTTCCGACCGCCTGCGACCAGCGGGTCGCATTTCCAGGCAATCGGTTTGTGCGATCGTGCGCCATGCTCGACCATCTGTGACGCCGATAGCACCCGAGGCGACGGCAATTCCATTCCGGTCATTGCCGGCTTGCATCCTTGGCACTCGACACGAGCGCCGGTGGACTCCGCCTCAGCGGTACTTCAGGTCAATGGAGGCAAATGCCCCAGG
>JACKQG010006145.1_pt1 | contig 12868 bp, 12 predicted proteins | sample 8237621 | NCBI WGS metagenome assembly JACKQG01 (sample SAMN15677084, study PRJNA649215) | marine metagenome | biome: marine; feature: Black Sea; material: saline water; isolation source: suspended particulate matter (SPM) from the Black Sea western gyre | collected 2013-06-09/2013-06-10 | depth...
GAATCGCGACGAGTTCTCACCCAACCCTTAACCAGCACCTCACCTTCCTCACCTTTAAGGAGATCTTTAACTTTTGTCCGCTTCATAAGCCCGGTTTATCCTTTTTAGAGTCTGCACTGGCAAGAGCTCTTCTCATTGACAATAAAGGGGTTTTCAGATATTTTAAGGAGTGTGTCAACAGTTAGCAATGATTTTACCCGGCGTTCCAATGGAATTAGCTGAGGAAAACCTACACCCCATACTTCGTGTTTATTCTAGGAAATTTACTGAGCGCAAGCGCCCAGGTTCTAAGCATTGTTTTAAAGCTCTATATGTGGGTCATTATTATTCGCGCCCTGTTAACCTGGGTGAACCCTGACCCGTACAACCCCATCGTTCAGTTTTTATACAGTATCACAGAACCGGTTTTGCTTCGAGTGCGACAATTAATTCCCATGTCCGGAATAGGAATCGATTTTTCACCAATCATTGTCCTTCTGGCAATTGTTTTCATTGAAGAGTTTGTGGTTAATACACTCGCTACCCTGGCAATGCAACTTCAATAATCCATTATGCGTCTGACTTATCTTGACATTTTGGAGCAATGCTTCCACGACAAGTTCCGTGGTTATAACAAGCAGGAAGTGGACACTTTTCTCCACCTCGTGGCCGATGATTTTAAATCCATGGGCGAAGACCTCAAGGATAAGGATCGACAGATCGATTCCAAAAGCCAGGAAATTGAAGAACTCATACAAAAACTGGACGAATTTTCGCAACAGGAACCCGAAACAAAAACCTCCCCTGAGGTGGAAGAAGAGTTACGGGCACTGCGAAAAGATTTGGAGAAAAAAAACCAACTGATTCAGAAATTGGAAAAAGCCAATGAAGGCCCGTCAAACGGCACTGGTATATTTTCGCAACTGACACCTGAGATGTTGAAGGAGAAGGCAAAAAAAATCATCAACACCGCAAAGCAACATGCCGAACAACATAAAGCAAACGCCGCAAAAGAGTTGGACTCCATACAAGAAGATATCCAGAAATTGCAGCAACAGAAGCAACAACTGATGGATAATATTCGGACCACTGCGGTAGAGCATTTAAACAAATTTAAAGCGGGAACTCAAAACGGGAATGCCGGAAATTCAGCTCAGGATTAATCCTTACGAAAATGGAATCCGATTCTCAGCCGTCATTCAGCCCAGGTCATCCCGGAACGAAGTTTCAGGGATTCATAACAATTCCTTAAAAATTCGATTGACCTCACCGCCGGTAGACGGAGCCGCCAATAAAACCTGTATCAAGTTCCTGTCCAAATGGCTGGAGGTGAGTCCCTCCAGAATCCGTATCATCGCGGGGCTCAGCAATAAAAACAAAACCATCGAAATTGACGGGATGGATGAATCCTTTTTTCGCAAAAAATTAATCACTAAAATCCCCAACCTTTTTAAAGAAAAAAATTCATGATCAAAACCATAGAATACGTAGACGGAATAGTGAGGATGATCGACCAGACCCGCCTTCCTACAGAAAAAGTTTTTATAGACTGCAAAACCATTGAAGATGTCGGGCAAGCTATTAAAACCATGATCATCCGGGGAGCGCCAGCAATCGGTGTTGCAGCGGCCATGGGAGTCAGTCTCGGAGTCGATACGATCACCGCTTCCAGCTTCGATGAGTTTTATGGCGCTATGGAAAAACAATGCAACGAGCTTGGCAAGTCCCGTCCTACCGCTGTGAATCTCGCATGGGCTATCAACAGGATGAAACAGGTTGCAAAAGATTCAAAAACTCTTCCTGTCTCCGAGCTCAAGGCCCGACTGAAAGAAGAAGCACTCACCATCCTGACAGAAGATATCAGCATCAACAAGGCAATGGGACAACACGGGCAGACTCTCGTTGAAAGCGGCAATGTGGTTTTGACCCATTGCAACGCCGGGGCTTTGGCGACAGCCGGTTTCGGCACTGCGCTGGGAGTGATTCGAGCGTCCATCAACGCCGGGAAGAATATCCGCGTACTGGCGAACGAGACACGACCCTTCCTGCAGGGAGCTAGACTGACGGCATGGGAACTCAAGGAGGACAATATTCCCGTCAAACTGATCACCGATAGCATGTGCGGTTTCTTTATGAAGAATAAAGAAGTCGATCTGGTCGTTGTCGGGGCCGACCGCATTGCGGGAAATGGCGATGTCGCCAACAAAATAGGCACCTATATGGTCGCGGTGCTCGCCAAGGAAAACAATATTCCATTTTACGTTGCCGCGCCTGTCTCGACTCTGGATCTTTCCCTCGCATCCGGTGATGAAATACCCATAGAAGTACGCTCAGCCGAAGAAGTGGTGAACATCAACAACAAAAGAATTGCACCCGAGGGCATTGAGGTGGCACATCCTGCGTTCGACATCACCCCAAATAAACTGGTCACAGCCATCATCACCGAAGAAGGCATCGCCCGCCCTCCCTTCACCGAGTCGCTCAGGGCAATGGCGCAAAAGAAATGAGGGCGATGATTCTGGCAGCCGGTTTCGGCACCCGCCTCAAACCCTTGACACTGAGCCTCCCCAAACCCATGTTCCCGGTATTAAACCGGCCCCTCCTGGAACACACACTGACCCTTTTAAGTTCTCAGGGCATTCAAGACATCATCGTCAATGTGCATCACCTGCCCGAAAAAATTGTCGAGCATTTCGGAGATGGGTCGGAATTCGGGGTACGCCTGGAGTTTTCCAGAGAAGAAAAAATTCTCGGCACCGCTGGCGGACTCAAAAAAGCCCAGGCATTCCTTGGAAAAGAAACATTTCTGGTAATGAACAGCGATGTGCTCGCGGATATTAATCTCGATAGTATTTTAAAATTTCATAAAGAAAAAAATTCCTGCCTGACACTGGTGGTTCGAAAGGATGCGGAACCAGAAAAATATAAACCAATACATTTGTCCGATGACGGGCGCATCACGCGCTTTGTTGATGCGACTATCAAGCACCCTTCCGCAACAACCCAGCGGGTCATGTTCACCGGAATCCAGATTATGGAGCCGGAAATATTTTTCCGCATACCCGCAGGCAAATTCTTTGGCACGACTGAAGATGTATTCCCGGCAATGATCGAAGACGGGTTTCCGGTTTATGGAACCCTGCATGAAAAATACTGGATCGACATGGGTACGCGGGAAACCTATATTCAGGCACAGGCCGATGCCCTCGAAGGAAAGTTAGCATTAAAAACTGCGCCATCGAGGAATCCCGAAGGCCCGCTGGTGGTTCCGCCGGTCCATATCGGGAGAGATTGCGAAATCTCCAACGATGCACAGGTAGGGCCTCATGCAGTGCTGGGAGATGGATGCCGTTTACGATCAGGCGCAGTGGTGGAAAATTCCATTCTCTGGGAAGGAGCAACCATCGGCTCCGGTGCCACCGTGAAAAATTCTATTATTGGTAAAGGAGTCGCCATTGATAATGGCCAGCAGATAGTGGATGTGATCTCCCCCTAAATTAGTGGATAGTTAATTAAGAGGCCTTGGCTGTTGTGATATTTGACCATTGCCTTCTGCCCGGCACGGGTATTCTCGAACCTGACAGGAGTAAGATAGCCGACGTTGCCCGGCTACTCGGTGGTCAGGGCTTCCATGGGGTCGAGTTTGGAAGCTTTGATGGCGGGGAACACGCCGAATATAACACCGATGCCGGCGCAGGCCCAACTCGCTGTCCAGATGGAATTGGGATCAAGAATCAGCGTCCATTGCCCCCAATAGGTCAAGCCCAGCGTCAACCCGACTCCCAGAGCGACCCCCAACCCACCGCCTAGAAACCCGATGATCAAAGACTCATAAAGAAACTGGTGGACGATATCCCTTCGGGTCGCGCCTACCGCTCGTCGGATTCCTATTTCGCGTGTGCGTTCCTTCACCGATATCAACATCACCGCCAGAATGCCAATGCCACCTACCAGTAAGGATATGCCCGCCACGCCAACAATCAGTTTGGTGAACATTTCGGTGGTTTCCTTTTTAAGTTCTTCCATATCCAGTTGAGTGATGAGGGTGAAGTCATCGTTGCGATCATCGGTGAGCTTGTGGTTTTCTCTAAGAAGTTCGCGAATTTTTTCCGATGCCTTTGCAATATTTTGCCTCGATGAGGCTTTGACAAAAATCCGGCTGATAAATTTCTGGTTGACGATACGGCGCATATAGGTCGAAAGCGGAATCAAAACCAAGTCATCCTGATCCAGCCCATTGGTGTCCACACCTTTTGGTTCAAACACGCCAATGATTTTAAAAGGAATGAAATTCACTCGGATGACCTGCCCCAGAGGGTCTTCCTCGCCAAAGAGGTTTTTAACAGCTGTCATTCCTATAATCGCAACGCGGTTGGCTGTTTTTGCATCTCGTTCAGAAAAATATTCGCCGATTTTCAAACGATAATCACGGATAACGGAGAAGTCGGAGGTGGAGCCTGCAATAGTAGTTTCTGCAGAGTTATTGCCAAACTTGGCCATCATTCTTTTTTCTTCAAAAGGCGCGATGCTTTCCACTTCGCCAATTTCATCTGCGATTCGGTCGGCATCACGAACGGTCAAGGTGGTCACATTGCCGGTAAGACGCAAACGTCCACCGCGCCGTTTCATTTCCCCTGCATTGATGGTGATGAGGTTTTCTCCCATCCCTGCTATGACATCCATCACTTCCTGTTGCGAGCCTTTGCCAATGGCCACCATGACGATCACCGAAGCGATGCCGATGAGAATGCCCAGCGATGCAAGAAAGGTGCGGGTTTTGTGCGCAAAAAGCGCTCTAACCGCTATGCCAAGTGAGGAAAATAAATTCATCTTCTGTTTATCAGGAACGAATGGATTCTTCTGGACTCAAAAACGCCGCCTTGCGGGCGGGGTGAATCCCGAATATCAAACCAATCAAAGTACAAAACACAAACGACAGTATAAAAGGCTCCACCGTTACATGAGTGGGCAGAACATCAAACCGTTTCAACCCAAATGAAATAGCCAACCCCAGCCCCACACCCATCACCCCCCCCAACAGGGAAACCAGAACCGACTCAAATAAAAACTGAAAAGTAATATCCGACCGGCGTGCGCCAAAACATCGGCGGATTCCTATTTCCCGAACCCGTTCCCGAATAGATACCAACAGGATATTCATGATAACGATTCCGCCAACCAGAAGAGAAACGGTGGAAATCAGAATCAGCATACGATTTAAGGCCTGTTCCGATTCGGTCACCCATTGCATGATGCCTTCGGGAGTGATGAAACGAAAATCATCATCTGCGAAAGCCGAAAGGTTATGGTTGCGGCGCAAAATCTGGCGCACCGCCTCCATTGTTTCCGGCACCTGAGAAGAATCTAAAGCAACAACCTTGATGCTGTGAAGGTAGGTCTGGTGCGTCAAGCGTGACATGGAAGTGGTCAGCGGAATCAAGGCACGGTCATCCGGGTCGTATCCACTTTCGGTCAGCCCTTTTTCTTCAAGCAGACCGATCACCTGATAATAATTATTTTGCAGACGCACCATTTTCCCCATCGGGTCATTATTTTTAAAAAGTTTTCTGGCTGGAGTCGCTCCCAGAACCACAACCCGTTTCCTGCGATCCAGATCACTGTCAGATAAAAAGTCACCATCTATCATTTTCCAGCCACGCGCCAATTGCCAATCTGGTGTCACGCCATAAACCCGGGTGTTGGTGAACTCCTTTTTATTAATGATCTGCATGCTTTTTCTCTGGCGAGGCACTACCAGTCGGACGGTGGGTAGTGCAAGAAGATCCTCGGCATCCTCAAGAGACATGCTTGTCGTATTTTTTGAGCGGGCAAAAAACATTCTTCCCGCACCGGCTATCACCGAAAAAGATTCTGGACCAAAACCCATATTGGCAATTCGACTGAGAACTTTGATCTTGATGCCATCCCCAATGGCCACAATCACCGTCAAAGAGGCGATGCCGATCATCACGCCCAAAGTCATGAGAATCGTGTTGCCCCGGTTCAGGCGTAACCCCCTGAGAGCCTGCCCTAGATTTTTAAAAATTCTCATACACTTGGCTTAATGAGGTCGGGTTTGTTCTTCGTGGCTCACCTGACTGTCTGAAGCGATCTGCCCGTCAAGGATGGAGATGATACGCCCGGCGTGTTGCGCGACCTCCGAGTCATGAGTGATGAGAATAATTGTTTTGCCTTCCTTGACGAGATTGTCAAAAGTTTTCATGGTTTCGATACCATTTTTTGAATCCAGATTGCCTGTCGGTTCATCTGCGAGAATGATTCTGGGATCATTGATTAGAGACCGGGCGATGGTGACCCTCTGCTGTTCACCCCCTGACAACTGCCCCGGCGTATGATGCAGACGGTGTTCAAGCCCTACCTTGGCGAGAAGTTCGCGGGCTCGGTCCTTGACATTAGCTGGGGGATTCTTTGCATAGACCAGAGGAAGAGTGACATTTTCCAGTGCCGTGACTCCCGGAAGAAGATGGAAGGCCTGAAATACAAAACCAATTTTTTCGTTGCGGACGCGGGAAAGTTTTCGGTCGTTCAGTTGGCCGACCTCCTCACCATCAAGAATATAATCGCCACTGGTGGGCTGGGCCAGACAGCCCATGATTGCCATGAGCGTGCTTTTCCCCGCACCGGAAGGCCCGACGATGCTGACATAATCTCCCTCTTTAATATGAAGTGTCACATCTTTCAGCACCTTAGTCTCGAAACCAATGTTCCGATAACTCTTGCAGATCGAGTTCATTTCAATGAGGTTCATCGCCGCCGCCTTCTACCGTCCTGTTTTCCCCCCAGGGGTTTGTCCGGAATACCCACCTGGTCTCCCTCGTTGAGTCCCGAAAGCACTTCGATATTACCACCATCACGCCAACCTAACTCAACGGGCTTGTCTTCCAGTCCACCGTTTTCCTGCATGACAACAAAAGTTTTTTTACCTTCCCGTTTGATAGCTTCTTTCGGGAGGGTCAAAACTTTTTTCCGGGTTCCTGTGGTGACCACAACATTCGCCGTCATCTCTGGCCGGAGTTTCGCCACATTCTTTTTCTCAATATCAAGAATCACTTCGTAATTCACCACGTTATCCTTGATCACCGCCTTCGGATGAATCTCACGAACCTTGCCGTTGAAAAACCGGTCGGCGTAAGTATCGACCGTAAATTTTGCCATTTGCCTAATCTCGATTCGCCCGATATCCGTTTCATCGACAAAAACCGTTACTTCCAGTTTTCGAAGATCAATCAGAGTGACAAATGTCGGAGCGTTGAGGCTGGCCACTACCGTTTCCCCCTCCTGAGTCGAGACAAACGCGACAATGCCATCTATGGGAGCCGTGATCGAAGCATAAGTAAGTTGAATCTCTTCTTCAGCAAGGTTTGCCTTGGCCTTGTCGACCATGGTCTCAGCCAGACGGATATTATTTTTTATCTGGCTCTGCTTGAGTTTCAACTCTTCGTTCGCCAGATTGATCCCGGCCTTCAACACGGCCAACCTTTCTACCGCTTCATCCAAAATGGTGGTGGAGACAAACCCTCCCGCGTTCAACTCCTTATTGCGCTCCAGCATTTTCTCCGCCAACTTGATCTGGACTTGCAGTTCTTCGCGTTCCGCCAAGGCCTTACCGATTTCCAGGGGACCCTCTGCACGGATTTTTTCCAGCCGGGCTTTTTCCGCATCCAGATCGGCCCGAAAACTCGCCACCCTGGAGAGCAGGTCTTCATGCTCAATAATAGCAATGGTTTCACCTGCTCGAATGAAATCGCCGATTTTAACCAGAAGACTTTTCACCTGGCCGGATATGCGGGCACCAATTTTAACTTCCGCGCCCGTCTTGAGTGTCACGGTTCCCGTAGCCAAAACTTTTTGATGTACGTCCTGCCGGGTTACCGGTTGGAATTTGAAATCCTTCGCCGTAGGCTTTTGAGGAGGCTTGCCGAAAATAATTTCCCGGCCGGTTTTAATAACCGGGGCCAGCTTCCCTTCTTGCCAGGCCCAGCTCAAACCGGCCGCAAGAATCACCAACAACAAGAGATTTCGGAGCTTTTCCGAAACCTTCATAATAGAATCGTTATCCTTAAATTACTTTTCATCAATTTTACCAACCCCCACCCACTGGGCGTACCCCTTCGGGGCATGAAGCAAGTGTAGGGAATATCATATGCTGCCAATGAGCCATGGCTTTTTACTGTCAACAATTGTGTTCTCGGCTTTAGAAACCACCACTACCTGTCTCGCTGGCCCGGATATTGCGCGAGAGTTTGTAAATCACCCCAGCCCCTCTTTGTAAAAGAGGGATCCATTAAAACTCCCCCTTCTGCGAGGTACCCGTTCCGGGCATGAAGACAAATGTCAAACACCACAGGGGTTGGGGGAATTTGCTTTTCCTGTTTTGCAACATAGTTGAGCCGAGACAACCCCCTTATAGCCAATTGACGCCATTGCTCATTGGCCCCACGCCGAGTGGGCGGTAAATGTGTTAAAATAAAGGAATTATCCCTCTAGTCTGGGATCGGCAAATGACCAGATAACTTGAGCGTTTTCATGGCCTCCATACACCCTAAAGATAATATACTCACATCCCGGCTTAGGTTTGTTAAAAAGCCGTGGATTTGGGTGCCTTTTACCCTGCTTCTTGTATTTCTGATCATCCTGACACAGATTGATCTCGAATCGATAAAAGAAAGCCTGATTGAAAAGGTTTCCAGTGAAACAGGGCTGAAAGTAGAAATAGATGAGATAGGGTTCGGCTTCTCTGGCGGCTTGGGGTTGCAATGCAAGGGCGTGAAAGTGAGCACCCCGAAAGGCAACCATTATTCGGTGGATCGGCTGGATTTGCTGGCGGCATGGAGCCCTCTTCTCAGTGGGGAGTTCGAAATAAAATCCGCCGCTCTGATACATCCCGTAATAAAACTGGAGATTCCCGAAAGACCACAACCGCCAATTGAGAAAGAAAAACCTGAAAAGGACAATAAAGAAAAACCGGAAGATCAACCCGGACTCGTCAGCTCTAAAACACTGCAATCCACAACCAGCAAGATTAAAGACACGCCTCTGACCATCGACAAGTTCGTCATTTCCGATGGTCAGATCATTTTGACTCATCCCGGAGGCACAAAACAACTTCTCTTAAACGTGGATGGAACCTTTAAACTGAACCGGGCTGAAGGTATGGACATTTTGGCTAAGGCCGTGAAAGTGCAAACCGGCTCTATAATATTTGAAGGAGACGGAACGGTTTCAAACCTGGGCGCAGACAATGCCGGAATCGCTATGAACCTTAACACCGGTGGCTTTGCCCTGAAAGAAATTCAGCCCACCCTGCAATTTTTTGGAGTTTCATTACAAGAGACTCCTCTTCAGGCGATAGATGTAGACCGACTCTTACTAAAAGCCGAATTTCCTCTTAACTCCCTCAGCAAGATGGAAGTCCTGAAAAAACAAATGACCGGCCACATTGATGTAAAAACCCGTAACACCATCTTGAAACCGGGTTATTCCATTGAGACTTTAGAGGGTGAAGCAACCTGGGAGAATGGAGTGCTCAGCCATAATTTTTCCGGCACGGCTTTGGCTAGTGAGTTCAACCTCAATGGCAAATTCCCTTTCTCGGGTCTCGATAAAGATTCGATCTCCCGTGTCGAATGGAAAAATCTGGATATAGGCAAACTCCCTTTAAAAGAAGGCATGGCGTGGAGCCCGACTCAGGGCAAGGTTTCCGGCAAACTTTCTCTCACAGGGCCACTTACCCAAGAGAAAAGCCAGCTGAAAGGTTCGGTTGAGTTTCAGGCAGAAGGTCTGGTTTTAAAACCGGCTAACGAGGGCCGCCCGATAGAGATGAGTCGCTTGACCGGGCGGGGCGATTTCGATCAAGGCCAACTGCAACATGAAATCCATGGAAACGTTTGGGGAAGTGCATTTGATATCAAGGGTAAAGTAGGGATGGACAACCCGGTGCTAAACTCAACGATAAACTGGACAGGCTTGGATGTGGCGCAGCTGCCATCAGGAGAAGGCTGGCAACCCGTAGAAGGCAAGCTCTCCGGGACCCTGAAATTACTGGGGCCAACTCCTGCTGAGGGAGAAAAATTCCCCGGTCAACTCGAAGGGTCGCTAAAATTTAAGGCGCAAAATCTAAAACTGCAAAATGCAGACTCAGCCCTCTCCCTGAAACAGCTAGAAGGGAGCGGGGATCTTAAAAACCATCAAGTGAATTATGATTTAAAGGGCGACACCTTCGATGGAACCTTTCATTCAGATGGAAGGATCATTCTTTCCGCTTCCGGAGCCAGTCCACCTGTTCTCAACAACAAAATCGAGTTCAGCCATATCGATTTGAGTCAACTGTTAACAACCTCGGAAAAAGGCAATCTTTCTGGAACCATCAAGCTCAACGGCCCGTTACCCGATGCAGAAAATCTTTTAACCGGAAAATTAAGAATAGACACCTCTTTTAATGTGACCGACCTGAGTATGTCCGCAGGGTCTGTTCCTTTAAACATTAAGCATCTGGAAGGAAAAGCAAGTTTGAAGCAAGGCAAGCTCACGCATGACTTGAACGGGAGTTTGTTTGGCGGGAATATGGCTGTAAAAGGTGACTTAACTTTCCATAAAAATAAAATTACTGCCGACTCAAACCTGATGCTGAATCATGTCGGTCTGGACTGGGCACCCCTTATCCATAAAAGCGCACCCTCTTCTGGGACTGTGACCGGAAACCTGAAAATCAAAGGACCGCTTCCTACCGATGAAAAAATTTCTCCTGAGTTGAAGCTGAAAGGAAGCCTTGAAGGAGAAAAACTGGTTTTCGAAAATCGCACCATAGAAACGGCAAAACTGAACTTCGAAGAAAGCACCTCCACCTTGACTCAGGTACAGGTCGAACTGGATAAAATCAAGCTAGAGGACAAAAACTTTAAAAAGGTTATAGCCCTTTTTAAAATCACTCCACAAAAAATTGAGCTCACCAAAGGTAAGGTCTGGCCCATGAACGGACTGATATTACTTGTGGGCGATCTCAGGCCCGAGTCAGGGAGCTATCATCTGAAATTCAAAGGAGAAGAATTGCAGGTGGAGGAACTTTTTCCAAAGCACCTCATGGGCTCGTTACAATTCTCAGGAGCAATGGATGGAACCCTGCCTCAGGGTAAGGATGAGCCGGGCCTGCCGGATTACTCTCGCGACCTTTCCGGTGACATAAAATTTAAACTCGTTGATGGGGCCATCCCCGAACTCGGCACGCTGAAGAACTTTCTCACCCTGCTCAACCCCACCACAGCCCTAAATGCTCAAAAAAAAGGGCTGAGTTATGACTACCTGGGCGGAGATTTTAAAATCGTAAAGGGAGTGGTTCACACCGATAATTTTGAAATGATAAGTCCGCAGATCAACCTGAACGTTGTGGGTAAAGCCAACCTGGTGGATGACACGGTTCTCGCTCAAGTCAAAGCCATGCCCCTGCAAATGCTGGATAAAACCATCAAAGCGATTCCGTTACTCGGTGCGATTTTAGGCGGAGGTAAAAAAGGCGGGGTGATCGAAACTTATTTCAAGGTGCATGGCAAACTCAGCCAACCCGACTTCACGATGCAAGCCCACAAATCCCTGACTGAAAAACCGGGCAGTATTTTAAAAGAGCTGCTCAATCTGCCGAAAAATTTGGGTAGTGGAAAATAAAAAGGTCTACTGTAGGCTGCAATCCGCCAATAGCGGACTATTTTCCAACTGCACCGTCTTATGATTTGGGATCATGTGTGGAAGTGTAATCCTCCCCCAATTAGGCCCCCCTTGCCAGGGGAAAATTTGATTTTGGGTGAGCCTCCCCCTGACAAGGGGGACTGAGGGGGTTTGGTTTTTCAGGGCTTGCCTAAGCCAACAACTTGCTTCTTCAAATCCTCATAAACACCTGCAATATTAGTCATCACCTCTTCATTCGTATAGCGAATGACAGTAACACCCAAAGCATTGAGTCGTTCTGTACGTTGCTGATCGTACTCTTCTTGCTCCCCGTGACTGTCTCCATCAATTTCAACGGCAAGCATATACTCACTGCAATAAAAATCTACGATGTATTCATCCAAAGGTTTCTGACGGACAAATTTCAAGTCTTGGAACTTATTACCTTGGAGGACATCTAACCATATTTTCTGTTCTGCCGGTGTTGGGATTTTGCGGTTTTCCCGTGCTCTTTTTGTTAGCGACTGGTTGTAAGGAATATAGTCCAATTTAAGGCAACCCCCCTCAGTCCCCCCTTGTCAGGGGGGAAGATCAGGTTAATTTTTATTCATCATTTTCATTGTTCTGTTTCAGGAAGGGATTGGGTGCTCCGCTTTCCAGCTCTTCAGCGCGGGCTTGTGTCCGCCAAACTTGCCCAGCACAACACTCGCATCCCCAACAAACCCCCAGAACCGATCCAGATCAGACATTTTCTTATGCAATTCGCTTTGAAGACGTTCCAGTCGTTTGAGCAAGCGTTGCTTATGATTATCTTCTATAACTGGCGATTCAAAAATCAAATCTCTCAGTTCATTGATTCTAGTCTGAACTTTATTAAGGTCGCCCTCAGAAAACTCGTATGCGAAACCCATTCCAAGTTTCGCTGCAAATTTGGATTTAGAATCAAAAAACATGTTTTTATTTAATTTATTCTCAAGGATCTCAATATAGTTAGGCAAAGTGTTATAAAAGGCGCTTAAAATTATTTTAATATTTAATTTTCTATTGTCTTCGTTGATCGCAAGAAATTTGAGTTATGCTCATTTCTGGTGTATGAGGAATGAGGAGGCGGCGTCCCCTTTGTTGTAAAATTGTTTTCTGTGAAAAAAGCAATTCAAACAAAGGAGGCACCACCATGAGTAAGGATAATGTTATTTCTCTTGAGAATCCA
>JACKQG010005042.1_pt2 | contig 12865 bp, 7 predicted proteins | sample 8237621 | NCBI WGS metagenome assembly JACKQG01 (sample SAMN15677084, study PRJNA649215) | marine metagenome | biome: marine; feature: Black Sea; material: saline water; isolation source: suspended particulate matter (SPM) from the Black Sea western gyre | collected 2013-06-09/2013-06-10 | depth...
AAAGATGCGGAAGGTAATCCGGTCATGGATACCTGGAACCGTTCCCAGGATTATAAAGCAGCGCCCTACCGGTTCGAGTTTTTCATCCAGGATAAGATTGAATTTGACGATTTTATCGCCAATGCCGGTGTTTTATTTGATTATACTAATTCAAATGTGGACTGGTATGATCTATCGGAATACGACCCATTATTTATGGACATTGCGGGCAATACGATTGAAGAAAAAGCTGATCTTTCCAAGACCAAAGGTCAATTCAGCTTCAGTCCCCGCCTCGGTGTTTCACATCCTATAACGGAAAGATCCAAACTGTATTTCAACTATGGACATTATTACCAGGAGGCTTCATCGACTTACCGCTTCAGACTGCAACGCGAGTACTCCGGTCTGGTAACATCGATTGGAGATCCTCTTATGCCACTTGAAAAAACGGTATCATATGAGCTGGGGTATTCACATAATCTGTTCAATCAGTTCCTGCTCAATGTTGCGGCCTATTACAAGGATATCACTAATCAGTCCAGTTGGGTAAATTACCGCAATATCGGGAACTCGGTAAAATATGCCAAAGCTTCCAGTGATCATTATGAGGACATCCGCGGGCTGGAATTGACCCTTGAAAAGCAGACCGGCAAGTACATTACCGGATTTGTCAATTATACTTATATGGTCAGTACGTCGGGCTATTTTGGTAATGACTACTACTATGAGAATCCCACCGAACAACGTGCCTATGAGATACTGAATCCCTATCAGTCCCGACCCCATCCCCGGCCCTATGGCAGGGCGAATCTTAATTTTCACGTACCCGGTGATTTCGGACCCCGATTAATTAATTTCTATCCAATTGGCGGCTGGAATCTGAATGTCCTGGCCTCCTGGACCGCAGGCTCCTATACAACCTGGGACCCCACTAATAATCCGGATATCGTGGACAATGTGCAGTGGAAGGATTCATACAATGTTGATCTGCGATTGGGCAAATCCCTGTCAGTAGCCAATCGGCGGGTGCAGCTTTTTGTCGATGTGTCCAATGTGCTTAACAGAAAGCAGTTAAGCTATGCCAGTATTGCTAATAATTATGATTACGCAGATTATATGAATTCCCTGCATTTTGACTGGGAGGAAGGTATCCAGAAGGGGAATGACCGCGTCGGTGAATATCGCGATTATGATGTTGACTTCATTCCGATGGAAACGGTTGAGAATATTTACGGCATCCTTGAACCGGAAGCACGTCCGGTCTATTATGATAATAACCTCAAATCATACTGGCAACATGAAGACGGTAACTGGGTCAGTCGTTCTGACAAGTGGGTTAAAAAGAATGTATTGGATACCAAAGCCTATATCGACATGCCCAATCTGTCCTATTTTGCCTTTCTTTATCCATTGCAGGTCAAGCTTGGAATCAGGGTAGATTTCTAATAGCAAAATTGAATTAATAAAATAATTATATGGTAGATACCGAAAGAGTAAAACGATTAGGACGCTTGATAGCAGCAGTTTTAATTGTCACCGGAATTGGGTTGGCTCAGGATGAATTAGGCGCCGGGGATGAGCGTTATATCCGAATCGGTGAACTCCAGAATCATTTTACGGCTTATGGGTCCGAACGAGCCTGGAATAATGATTATTACCAGGGGTTGCAATGGCCAGCCGATTACCTTTTTCAGGATAATTCGGTTATTAAACGAGCCTGGCTGGCGGTGGATGATTTTACCGACGCCGATGGGTATCACTGGGACAAGTATGGTATATATTTTAATAAAGGCGATGTTGGCCTATCCCTGTTCCCGATTGAATTGAAACAAATCGCAAAATTTGATATACCGTTACTTTTTGTTGACGATAATAATATTTCTGCACCTTTTGCCACTGACATTGATACAGTAGATCCAAACATAATTCCGGACCGGATTATCAATAATGTGGTCAATACATCCATGGGACTGACCCAGACCAGACGAATTTACGCTTTCAGTCAGGAATACCATGATTCCTATTTCATTAAGGAATTCATCTTCAAGAATACTGGTAATACTAATTACGATGATGCTATAGAATTGAACGCTACTCTGAAGGGTGTCCGAATTGGCTGGGGAACCCGCTACAGTACCTGCCGCGATGGATCAAATAAAGTCGACCGGCAGCAGGGTTGGGGTAAGCATACCTGGATATCCAAACGCGGGGAGGATTATGCGGATCATGTCAACGATATAATTACAGCGGCCGATCCGATCGTGGATTGGATCCGTTGTGGTTTCAGCTGGTTTGGTCAGAGCGAATTGGTGACAACCTATGACAATATCGGGGCTCCCTATGTGAAAGGTAATGGCCGGTTACTGGCTCCCCAGTTTGCGGGAAGTGCCGTTTTACATGTTGATAAGAGCGCCGGTGACAATGCTGACGATCCGAACCAGCCGGCGATTCTGGGCTGGCATGCCGGTGACACTTATCCCAGTGTCGGCAATCTGCGACCTTCTGATGAGCCAGGCATGATCAGTCTATATGATTTCCTGACAGTAGGATATTATCCGTCACCGGGCAATGGTGGCACCGACCGGATGGATGAGACCAAACTATCATCGATCACCGACCGGCTCGACCCCTACACCATTCATGGCGATGGCGGTGGAACGAATGTTTGGATCACTTATGGTCCCTTCGATATTCCCCCTGGCGACAGCATAGTTATAGTTGAGGTTGAGGCGGTTAACGGACTCAACCGTACGATGTGCCGGCAGATCGGTGAACGCTGGCTAACAGCCTATGAGGATGAAAGCGATGTGGGGCCGTTTCCCCTGCCTGATCTGTCAACAACCGATAATGAGGACTTTTACAAGAATTCCTGGTTTTACACTGGGATTGATTCATTGTTACTGACATTCAGCCGGGCCAAGCGCAATTATGATATGGGTTTCAATATTCCCGCGCCACCCCAGCCGCCTACGATGTTCAATGTTGAATCAGGTGGAGACAAGATCAGCCTGACCTGGGCGCCCAGCCCCTCGGAATGGGACGCTGGATTTGTTGGTTATAAGATTTACCGCGGCGTTGGAAAACCGGATACAACCTATTCCGTGATTGCTGACATCCCGGCTGGCGAGGTCAGGTTTGACGATGAATCAGCCGTCCGAGGTTTCTCCTACTATTATTATATTGTAGCTTACAATGACGGCTCCAATAATACCGAAGGTATTGCCAATCCCACCGGTTCGTTGATCAGCAACCGGTTCTATACCAAGACCAATACACCGGCCCGGTTGAAACGGAAACCGGGTGAAGCATTAAAAGATATCCGGGTCGTGCCGAATCCCTTTAATATCCGGGCCAAGAACCTGCAATTTCCGGAAGAGGTCGATAAGATCATGTTTTATGATATTCCGGGTAAATGTACGATCAAGATATTCTCGGAGCGGGGCGATCTGATCAATACCATAATTCATGACGACGGCAGCGGGGACCAAGAATGGCTGTCGGTTTCCTCCTTCCGGCAGGTAGTTGTCAGCGGGATTTATATCGCCCATTTTGAAGTGGATGAAGATCAGTACAGCGCTGACGGTACCGAATTATGGTATCGCAAGGGTGAAACGGCCACGCGCAAAATAATTATTATTAGATAAAACATTATGATGCATAAGCACAGCAACGGACCGCATAATAATTTGAGTAATTCACTTGCTCACTCCGGGAAGATCCTGGCTCTAGTGGTTCTGATGTTTGGTTTTATAAATCAATTATCTGCTGATAAAAAGAAACTGGGGCAGACCGGTTTTCAATTCCTCAGCGTCAGCACCAACGCCCGGGGCGCCGCCTTGAGCAATGCCATGACGACGGCTGAATTAGGGGCATCATCCCTGTTTTATAATCCGGCCGGTATGTCACGGATGAACAGTCTAATTAATATTACCGTTTGCCAGAACCAGTGGATCGATGATATAAATTATAATTCCGTGGGTCTGGCGCTTAGTCCACAAAATGGACGCTACGGTGTGATCGGAATATCTTTGATTGCGATTGATTATGGAACTGTTATGGGTACGATGGTCTGGGAGAATGACGCCGGGTTTATTGAGACCGGTGAACTGCATCCCACGGCGGCAGCGGTGAGTGTCGGTTATGCGCGATCTTTATCTGATCGATTCTCGATCGGTGGTAATCTGAAATATGCCGGTCAGTACCTTGGAAAAAGTGTTATCAAAACTGCTGAAGACAGTCTGACCACCCGGAAAAATATTGCCTCTGCGACCGCCTTTGATTTTGGCACAATCTACCAAACCGGATTTAATGATTTTGCCTTCGGCATGTCAGTGCGCAATTTTTCCAATGAAATCAAATTTGAGAAAGAAAGTTTTCAGTTGCCGCTGACATTTACGATTGGTATCTCAATCGATATGCTGCAATTAATAGACCGCGGTTCGGAGAACCATTCCATGCGGGTCTCCCTGGATCTGGCTCATCCCCGTTCATACCCGGAACAGGTGGATCTGGGTATCGAATATGCTTTCAATCAAAGCTATTTCATCCGGACCGGTTTTGCTTTTAACAGCGATGAAAGAAATATTTCGTTTGGTGGTGGCCTAGCACTGCTGGGTTTAACGGTGGATTATGCCTACACACCGTTCGGAGTATTTAATAATGTACAGCGATTTACTCTGCAGTGGTCGCTTTAACTATCGGAAAATATTTTGATGTTATTGACAATTACACTTTTCAACGTTAAGATTAGGATAAGAGGGTAATATGGATAAGAAGATTTTCATAACAGTTTCAATTTTTCTATTCCTGGTTTTCTGTTTCACAGGATGCGAAAAGGATTATCCGGAGGATATCTGGCAGCCCGACGCTGTCGGATTGGCCGATCCTGTTATCAACAGTGTTGACCCACCGGATAAAGCATTTGAGGGGATTAGCATCATTACCCTGGATGTAAGCAACGCATCCAGCAACATGGCCGAGAATATTGTATCCTTCAATGGTGTTATCGGTATGATAATCGCAGATCAATCTGATCAAAACCGGCTGGTTGTTAAGGTTCCGGTCGTGATCGAAGACGAAGCGGTCAATAGCCTCGATTCGGTGCGAATAACATTAGCCGCTCAGGGTGCGTATGATTTGGCGGTTTACCCCAATGCCACTTCAACGGTTCAAAATTACCAGATTGAGAAAGCGGCGGTTATCTGGGGTGAATTCAAGGGTTCGGCCGACATGGACCAGAATCCACGGGCTGTAGCATGCGACCGCAACGAGAACATCTATGTCTCTACTTATGATGGTGCCGCTAAAGAGATTTATATGGTTGATCCCAGCGGGACCAAGTCATTCTACTCAACAGCAACTGCATCGGTGGTAACCGGTATGGTAATGGGACCTGGTGATTCACTTTACTATGCCCGGAAATACAAATATATCTATGTCTGTCCTCCCGGTACCGGGACCAGTACAAAATTCAATACAACTAAATTGCCAAACAGTGGCAAGGCCTACGCCCTTGATTTTGATCAGAATGGTATTTTGTTCGCTGTCGGTAAAGGTAACCCCAGTGCTGTTTTTAGTCTGACGCCGGACGCTACTCCCACTGCATCAAATGAATATGATGATTTTGAACTGGTAGCCTGCAAAGTATATGATGGCTACTTATATGTTGGAGGTATTCAGTACGATGCATCAGGCGCTGAAATAATGGAGGGTATCTGGAAGAGTGCCATCACCGGTACCGATGCTACTCTTGGCACTCGTGAGTTGGTTTTTGACTGGAGCAGCCATGTTGGAATTGATGGACCGACCCTGCATTCAATTCTGATTGATGAATATGGAAAGATTTTAATTGGGGCGGCCGAGACTTACAGTGCAGGCGGTAGTTATACTGGCGGTACTGCCATTACCGTCCTGGATCCATCCAGTGGCGCTACTGAACCACTGTATGCGTCAGTACTGTTTGCTCCCGCTGCCCACATGGTATGGGGTAATTCAACCTATCTGTACGTTAGTCGTCATACGGAGAATCTGGCGGCCGAAGGTGCCCCGGATAAGAAAATAATTCGGGTTGCTTTAGACCGCAACAGTGCCCCATATTATGGAAGAATTCAATAGCAAAAACTTCCTGTTAAACTAATAGGAATTCAATAAACAAGGAGATAATAATGAAACAAATGCTAACTGTAGTGCTCATGCTGGTTTTTGCATGTTCGTTTGCCTTTGGCGGTTGGACATCTGAGGCTTTCCCAGATACTACATCATTTCCACAATCCTACGGACAGGGAATAGCAGTCGATGGTGCCGGTAAGATCTGGTATACGTCCTATTATTCCAGTGATTCACTGCTGGTTCCTGAACACGGCGATACTACCGCTGCTGGTGAGGATACAACAATCTTGGAGGCTTACAGCAGCTGTCGTGCGATCTATGTCTATAATCCGGACGGATCACCAGCTTCCTTCTCACCAATCAAGACGGTGACGGTTGGTGCATATGCTGATTCACTATGGAATTCCAATCGTGGTCTGCGGACCGATCCCGATGGAAACGTAGTTGCCGGTTCCTGGTGTGGGTATTATAAAATCGATCATCTGACAGGGGCAGGATTGGCTAGTTTAGTTCCTTATCCACGCGCTGATCATGGCCCTGCTGGAAATGATTGGAATGGAGAATCAATTACTGCTGCTTCCTTTGATGATGAAGGAAATATGTTCGTATGCACGGTTCTGCCTGGCTTCCCGATCAAAGCTTTTGATTCCGATTGGGAATTGATCGATGATGTAGTCGCTGCTGACAATCACATTGCCTATTCCAGAACAATTGAAGTATCCGCCGATGGTAATGATATTTACTATTGCGGATTCACTGCTGGTGTTGGCTATATCCGCTTCCACAGCGATGCTGGTGTCGATGGTGATTACATGACCACTGTCGATACACTGTTCCCCGGTCTGTCGGTTGAAGCCGTCGGCTGGGATCCCAACGGTTATATATGGGGTGGAAATACCGGTGGTTCCGGTTTCACCAACTGCGGATTCTATGCCTATGATCCGGTTACCGATGCCCTGGTTGATAGCCTGTTTGTACCTGGTGCTGCCGACTTGGGAGCCAAACCACGCGGAATTGACTTCTCTGCCGATGGTAATAATGCTTATGTGACCTTCTTCAACAGTTGGGATACCGAAGCGATTTACAAACTTACCAAAACCGGTGCCGGTGTCTGGGAAACTGATCTGGTAATTGCCAATGGGTTCACTCTGGGTAAAAACTATCCGAATCCCTTTAACCCCAATACGATCATTCCGTTCGATATCTATCAGACCAACGATGTCAAGCTGACGATCTATGATATTACCGGTCGTGAAGTGCAGACCCTGGTAAATGAAACTTTGAGCCCCAATCATTATGAGATCGAATTTGGTGGATCAGAGTTAGCTACCGGTTCGTACTTCTATCGTCTCAGCGTTGGTGGAAAAACTATCACCAACATGATGACTTTGCTGAAGTAAACGTGTAGCTGATTGTTTAAATAAAAGGGCTGTCGCTGTTGACGGCCCTTTTTTTTCATTTTGGCGTAACTGCTGTCTAATTAATAAAAAGGCTTGATAAATAGTTAAAAAGTGAGCTGGCTGTGAAGAAATTATCATTAATGTTGCTTTTATTTGGTGTGATGAGCCAAGTTAAAGCTGAAAACTTTATTACCACATTGACTAATCAAGTCGGACCGGGCGTAATTCATACCAAGGTCCTCGAACCGAGTAAACCATGGACAATTAATGTCCTGGAAATTGATCTGCGAAATCCCTATATGACCGTGGAATCAATCAAGGCTGGAGGTCGACTGGGGGTTAAACTTCGGGTTGGTACCCAGGCCAATAATAACAGTTACCCCGCCCATATCCCGGTGGGCGCGATTAATGGTGATTTTTATTCTGCCACGGGACCGATCAATGCCCAGGTTTCCTATGGTGAAATTGTCAAGCTGGAAAATCTGGCGGCTACTAATCCAATTTACTGGTCAACAATCGGGTTTGATGCTCAGAATAATCCTTCGATTACTACCAATCTTTTTTCAGGCCAGATTAGCGCTCAGGGTTCGATATCAGCCATTTCAGATATTAATACCGGGCGCGGAATAGATGATCTGATCCTTTTTAATTCTTATTATGGTCCCAGTACCGGGACCGACACCAACGGTACTGAAGTTCTGGTTTCAGCGGTCACTGAGTGGCTGGTTAACGATACGATACAGTGTTTGGTTGAAAACATAGCAACTGCAACCGGGGACATGACAATTATACCCGGCCAAGTGGTATTATCCGGCAGTGGTTTGGTGGCGGGATACTTGAGTAATAATTTCATTGTTGGTGATACTGTTGCACTATATCTGGAATTGTATCCAGCTGTGGCAAGAATGACCCAGTTGATGGGTGGCTTTCCAACAATTGTCAGGAATGGCCAGAACCATGCCGTGGCCGGTTATTACGAGGAAGGTGGCTCCTCGACCTTCCATACCGATTTTCATCCTCGTACAGCGGTTGGTATTTCAGCCGACAGCACCAGGCTGTATTTCATTACCGTCGATGGTCGCCAACTGGCCAGCCGCGGCATCAACCTGATTGAATTGGCTGACTTCATGCTATCGATTGGTGTTCATCATGGAATCAATCTTGATGGAGGGGGCTCAACAACGATGATTGTAAGAGACGAGGTTGAGAATTACCCCTCCGATGGCAGTCAGCGCTTTGTGGCCAATTCACTAATAGCTTTTTCATCGGCCCCGATCGATGTGTTGAGCTCAATCCAGGCTGAACCGGATAATTATCGCCTTTTCCTGGGCGAAACCGTGCGCATCATTGCTTCCGGGTGGGACCAGTATTTCAATCCCATCGATATTGATCTGTCCCAACTGGTTTATTCCGTTGAAAGTTCACTCGGTACTGTAAATGAAAATGGTGTCTTTACCGCCACTGCCCTGGGCGACAGCGGGTGGCTGCAGGTCGATTATAATGGCATGGAGGATTCAACGTATCTGTACCTGAAGTCGATTGACCGGGTAACAATATCACCCCAGGTCTGTATGGCCGATACAATCACACCGCTGCAATTCTCGCTGGGGATACGTGACCAGGATGGACAGGGGCAGAGCATAGCAGCCAACCAGGTAACCTGGCAGTCTCTGAACCCGATGGTTGGAACCATTGATTCACTGGGTGTATTTACCGGCTTGATGGAGGGCGCTACCGAGGTAGTAGCATCCTGTTATGGATTTACCGACACAGCCCAGGTGACGGTGGTAATAATGGAAGGTACTCTGGTTGTTGATCCAATGGATGATCTGTCAACCTGGACCTTGAGTGGAGTGGTTTATGATTCACTTCAGACCAGTATTTCTGTCGTTGATACGCCTCGAACCTACGGCAGCGGTTCCTTCAAACTTGATTATGAATTTACCCGCTCCGCTACGGAGCGCAGTTATATCTATCTCAATACCGATATTTTCATCACCGGTATTCCGGAGTCAATCGATTTTGATTTTCTTTCTGACGGGTATAAACATAAAGCTTACGTAATTGTTGGTGATGATGATGGTGACCTGTTCAGGTCCACAATCAGCGGGTACGCCCAGGATACGACCGGGTGGGATACCCTGACAGCATATACGGACAATTTTCTGCCGCTGGTTTCTGGTTCAGTTCTTAATTATCCGGTCAGTATAAAACAAGTCCGAATCCGTCTGGGGAATAGTGCGGATGTAGGTGAGATCAATAGTGGTACGGTTTATTTTGACAATCTGCGGGTAGTATATCCGGGTTTGGCTGTTGTATCAGATGTTGTTGCCGGTAACCCCAATCGTTATAGACTGGGGCAAAATTACCCGAATCCTTTCAATCCTAATACTGTAATTCCCTATTATATCCCGGATAAAAACCAAATATCTCTAGTGGTTTTCGATATTCTGGGACACCGGGTCAGAACTTTGAAGGAGGCTGAGGTTGAACCGGGGCATTATTCAATTATCTGGGATGGACGAAATCAAGCCGGTGAGCCAGTCAGTACTGGAATCTATATCTACCAGTTGAAAGCCGGCAATATTGTCCATTCCCGGAAAATGCTATTAATAAAGTAGTCGCCTAACAATTAACAATTAATAATTAACAAATGGGGCAATTATGAAGAATATTTTACTTTTATTAATCGTAGCTGGAGCAGTCTTTGCCGGAGAAACACCCGCGGTGGAGAAAACAGGTTATCCCATTCTATTGATCGAGTCAGATACCTATTACATGGATCCCCTCTGGTCGCCCGATGGCTCTCAGATTGCTATCACTGGTAGTGGATATGTTGGAATTCAGATCTATTCTTTTGGGGGTAACGAAGTTAACACTCTCACGTCCAGTTCGGCCGCAGGCTTTGGTATGAGTTGGTCGCATGATGGTCGGAATATTGCCGCTCGAATCGCGAAATTTGAAAACAAACGCCGTTATAACACGGTGGCAATTTATACCGTTGAAGATGGTTCGGAATTGCTCCTGTCGGAATATGAGACCCGTCTGCCGGGAACACCGCGCTGGGCAGCCGGAGACCGGGCGGTGTATCTGTCCGGATCCAGCCATTATCGCAGTTATGATATTCCTACGCGAACTGCTGTCAATCCAGCATTGGATGAGTCGGTTATCTATGTGCGGGATAACAAATTATTTTCTCGGCATGTTCTATCGGAGCGGGAAACCAGGATCGCTGCGCAGGAAGGCGATATAGTCAACCTAACCGTAGCACCGGACGGCTCCAGGCTGGCCTATAAGATTTATGGGGGTGATCTGTGGATTTCCGATATTGATGGTAACGACCCTATCAATCTCGGCCAAGGTCTCGAACCATCATGGAACCCCGGGAGTGATAAGATTACTTTCATGATTCCGGAAGATAACGGCCATGATATTCTCGGCTCGGATATTTATGTTGTTAACGCCGACGGGACAGGACGGATAAATCTGACGGCAACTCCGGACCTGATTGAAATGCACCCGGACTGGTCGCCGGATGGGAAATGGATCGCTTATGATACCTACAAAGATGGGCAAATCTGGATGCAGGAGGTGCACTAATGAACACAGTTAAATTGTATAAATTACTATTTGCTTTGTTGATCCTGATATCTTGCTCTTTCTCCCAGGTCACCGGTTTAGCGGGCTGGGATATTTTTGTAGATCCCGGTCATAGTCAGAATGAGAATATGGGAATTTATAATTATTCCGAAGCGATGAAAAACCTTGGTGTTGGCTTGGAGTTGGGTGATTTGTTATTATCCCTCACCGACATTGACACGGTCACCATGTCCAGGACAAATGCTCAGCAGTATATTGGTTTGACCGAGCGGTGTAATTTGGCTAACTCGCTCGGAGCATCCTGGTATCATTCACTACATAGTGATGCCGGTGGTTCATCGGCCAACAGTACTCTGCTGCTGTGGGGTGAACTGGACAATGGTCAGCCCGATCCGCCGGTCGGGGGTGAGGCCATGTCGGATAATATGATTGATTTGCTGACCCGCGGCATGCGAACCTACACCATTTATGGCTCAATTGGCGATTGCAGTTTTTATACCTGGAGTGATTGGTGCCAAACGAGTGGCGGTCCCTATCTCGCTGTTAACCGTTTGACCAACATGCCATCCGAACTTAGCGAAGCCGGTTTTCATACTAATCCCCGCCAGAATCAGTTGAATATGAATGCGGAATGGAAACGGATGGAAGCTTGGACCTTTTTCTGGTCGATTCTGAAATACCATGACATTGATCGTCCCCCGGTTGGCATACTGGCAGGTATAATCAGTGACCTGGAATCGGAAGTACCGATCAATGGAGCAGAGGTATCAGTTAACGGCTTAACCTATACGACTGACACCTATGCCTCGCTGTTTACTCAGTATTCCAATGACCCCGATCAACTGCATAATGGTTTTTACTATTTTGAGGATTTACCCAATACAGCCCTGGAGGTAATTGTCACAGCACCGGACTATTATCCGGATACATTGACTGTAACACCACTGGATACATTCATTACATTCCGTGATTTCGAATTGGTATCCAGTTTACCACCATTTGTTGCGGCCTCCATACCAGCCGCTGGTGACACCAATTTTTCGACGATGGAAGAAATTGAAATTGACTTCAGCCGGGAAATGGATCCGGTTTCCAGCGTGGCTTCGTTTTCAATTTCTCCACAAGTATCCGGTTCATTGAGCTGGACCCATAGCAACAGTACTTTGATTTTCAATCCTGATCAGCTGGAATATAATACCTACTACCAGGTAACGATCGGGGAATCGGCTCAAGACGTTTATGGCCATTTCTTTGACGGTGATAACGATGGGGTCGCTGGTGGGGAATTCCAGCTGTCGTTTCGCACTGAAGCGGTCGATATTTACGCCCCTGAAATCGTGTACCATTATCCGCGTACATCGGCCAGTAATATTGAGTTGAAACCATTGATCAATTTTAATTTCAATGAAATAATCCATACTGATACTCAGCTTAGTGATTATTTCAGACTGGAACAGATCAGTGATAATTCATATCCCGCAATCAGGATTGACCATTATCAGGTTAATAATCGTAGTATTATCAATATTTTCCCCTATGAGTACCTGAATGCGAGTGAAGTGCATGTGACTCGCGTCCTGGCTGGTATCCAAGATCTGGTGGGAAACGAAGTAACCTTCAATCGATCGTACAGCTTTTTAACTGGTAGCACCGGTTTACAAATTACTAGTATCGACGATTTCGAGGGCGATCTGACAACGCGCTGGTGGGCTCCAGAGAATAGCGGTAGTACCACAGGTATTACGGTTACCGGTAACAACCGGGCTGAAAATGAT
>JACKQG010006148.1_pt1 | contig 12863 bp, 15 predicted proteins | sample 8237621 | NCBI WGS metagenome assembly JACKQG01 (sample SAMN15677084, study PRJNA649215) | marine metagenome | biome: marine; feature: Black Sea; material: saline water; isolation source: suspended particulate matter (SPM) from the Black Sea western gyre | collected 2013-06-09/2013-06-10 | depth...
CCAATATTAGTTTCTGTCCGTATCCGTTTTTGAACAGTAGATGCTTTGGCAAATAACCGGTTGAGCGCCTCACTTGTGCTGCCTGCCTCTAAGGCAGCCTCAAAAGCATCCTTGACCTGACCTGATATTTGCGTTTCACCTACCACCATGGAATCCAAACTTGAAGTAACAGAAAACAGATGTTTAATCGCTTCTAAACCCTCATGGCGGTAGGTCATCTCGGATAGCGTTCGCTTATCTAATCCATGAAAGGAAGCGAGGAAATCGAAAGGAGCGTCTTCTTTCGATTCATCCGTTATGGCATAGATTTCAACCCGATTGCATGTTGACAGAATAATGCCCTCATGGATGCCATTCTGTTCTATAAGTTCTTTCAGGGCTTTAGGGAGTGCTTGTGGGGAAAAAGAGAGATGTTCTCGATAACAGACGGGAGCCATCTTGTGGTTCGTCCCAACAACGACGATATTCATGCTCGCAAAATCTCCTTAGTATAATGTAGGTCGGAATTCACATTTCGACTAAATTGATCGAGCTTGGAAACTCGACCTACAAGTTTATAGATTTTTTAGGACTTCAGATGCCGAACGAATCGTGGTTTGGATATCATCATCTGAGTGCGCTAAAGAAACAAAGCCGGCTTCGAACTGGGATGGCGCGATGTAAATCCCACGTTCAAGTAATCCTCTGAAGTAGGCGGCAAATTTATCGGTATCAGAGATTTTTGCGGTTGTGTAGTCCACCACCTGCTCGCTGGTAAAGAAAATACTGAGCATTGAACCAACACGAGTGCTATATGTTTCAACATTGGCGGCTTTGGTCGCCTCTGCTAACCCTTCTGTCAACGCGCTTGAACGATTTTCTAATGTTTCATAAACGCCCGATTCGGATAATACTTTCAACGCCGCTATTCCCGCGGACATTGCCAACGGATTTCCGGATAAAGTACCCGCTTGATAGACAGGCCCGAGCGGGGCGATACATTCCATAATCTCTCGTTTCCCGCCATACGCGCCGACGGGCATTCCGCCGCCGATAATCTTCCCCAGGCAAGTCATATCAGGAGTAACACCGTACAGTTCTTGCGCACCGCCGAATGCGACACGAAAACCGGTGATAACTTCGTCAAAGATTAGCACGACGTCGTTTTGGGCGGTAATCTCCCGAATTTCTGCCAAATATCCATCCGTAGGCGGCACAACGCCCATGTTTCCCCCCACAGGTTCAAGAATGACACACGCAACTTGTCCTGGATTCTGCTGGATGGCTGTTCTCACTGCTCCCGCGTCGTTGAAAGGCACGGTGATTGTATGCTGTGCGAAATCCGCAGGAACTCCGGCACTATCGGGCACACCAAACGTCGCTGCTCCAGAGCCAGCTTTCACAAGCAAGCAATCGGCGTGTCCGTGATAGCAACCCTCAACTTTTATAATTTTATCCCGCTGTGTGTAGCCTCTCGCAAGTCGGATTGCGCTCATGGCAGCTTCCGTCCCAGAACTAACCATTCGCACCAAATCTATCGACGGAAAAGCATTCACGATAATTTCAGCCAATTGTGTCTCTAATTCAGTTGGCGCACCATAACTCGTCCCATTTTCAGCCGCTTTTTGTATTGCCTCTACCACCTTCGGATGCGCATGTCCCAAAATCAACGGTCCCCAAGAACAAACATAATCTATGTATTCGTTGCCGTCTATATCGTATATCTTTGAACCTTTTCCTTGTTTGATAAACAGCGGATTTCCGCCAACCGCCCTGAACGCTCGTACAGGACTGTTGACTCCGCCAGGTATATATTTTTGCGATTCCTCAAAAGCTGAAATAGATTTCGTATAATTATTCTGCATTAGCTTTCGCTCTCCTTTGGTATCAGTTTCTCATCAAACATTAAAATAACGTTCGCAAAGCGCGCTCTAATTCTTGACGATGGATGACACGGAAAATCTCAACTCGGTTTTCGGTCAATTGGTAAATAACCCGATAATCCCCGACGCGAAGTCGTAGAATATCAGCCATTTCTTGAATCCGCCGGATTGTATTCCCACGCGGAAAAGGATTTGTTTCAAGTTGCTTAAGTCCCCGTATAATTCGATTTCGCACGGGCTTTGACAGTCCTTTCAAATCTAGTTGTGAACGATTTGACAGGTTGATGATGAAATTATTCGGCATCTTCCATTTCCCTGATAAAAGTGTTCAAATCCACAAATTTTCCCTCTTTGATTTCCTGTTGCGCTTGTTCGATACTCGCCCGAATCTCAGGATGGTTAGAAATCACGTAATCCTCTAATTCATCTGCTGTGAAATATCGAAGAATTCCTTTTGGTTTCCCGCGATATGTGACAATAATATCCTCTTTTTCTGCAAGACGTAAATATTCTGAGAACTTAGATTTTAATTCCGTAACACTGACAAGTTGCATCTTAATTCACCTCATCATTTCTCGTTTCACGCTTCACTCAAAATATTTCATGCTAATCTTCTTCAATTCCCGAGTGCTATACAACTGTCTATAATCTTTAACCCCCGTCCGCTCAGATATCTGAGCGATAACTCGTTCGCATTCGCCTTCGCTTTTTCCATGAATCATCGTAAACAAATTATACTGCCAATCGGGATATGTAGGGCGTTCATAGCAATGAGACACTTCAGGGAATGTTGCCATAATTTCACCAATCTCCTGCGCTTTTTCTTTTGGCACACGCCACACCACCATAGCATTGGCTGCAATACCAAGATTGCGATGATACACAATCGCACCGAAACGGCGAATGATACCCTGTTGCTTGAGGCGATGAATTTCAGCCAATAGTTCATCTTCGCTTATTCCAAGCTGTTCAGCTATCACCTTGAAGGAATGAGAACAAAGGGGTAGGTCATCCTGAAGTGCTTTTACAATTTTCTTTTCTATTTCAGTAAGCATAAAATTTTATGTCGTAGGACAAGCAAGCTACATGTCCTACAGTTTAAAATCCACTCTAACCTTAAAGAACCGAACCGCTGGTAAATTCAGCAAGTCGGTAATCCCACTTTTTTCCTGTATTTCCTGCAATATATCATTCTGTTTATTCTCAGATTCCGTGATGAGGGTGAACCACATATTATAATCATGGTTGCGTAAGTAATTGTGAGTGATGCCCGGATAGCTATTGACCAATTTCGCTACTTCATCCAAACGTTCTTCTGGCACTTTCATAGCGCATAGAGTGCTTTGATATCCGAGTTTTTTAGAATTGAATGTTGCACCTATTCGACGGATGATTCTGTTTGTTTTCAAGTTTGTGAGACGCTGAATAACTTCGGATTCCGAAATGCCTAATTTAATTCCGATTTCTTTGTATGGCTCAGAAGTGATTGGAAAATCACTCTGAATCAAGTTGAGTAATTTTTTATCAGTTGTGTCCATGATTTGATCTTAACAAATTTGGTGCGTTGTTGTACCGATTTTATTTTAATTTGGATATTTCTTGTTTGAGTTCATCTACATCATTTTCTATCTTCCGCCCCTCAAACCATTTAACAAAGCTGATGATATAGGCTTTCAGGATTCTTAACAACACCGCGCAAAATCTTTGGCAAAATAGGTCAAGATTATATCCGCGCCGGCGCGTTTGATGCTGGTCAAAATTTCCAGGGCGACCCATTTTTCATCAAACCAACCTTTTTCCGCCGCCTTCACTTTCTGAAAATTCCTATTCTGAATACTGCTTCACCAAGTTATCAAGCTCTTGCGAATCAAAATAGCAATGTAGTCTTCCTTTGACATTCCACCTTCTGTAGCTATTCTAAATTCTGAATCCGTTAGGAATATTTGGTCCCTAAGAATATGGCGTAAAAGGCGTTTGTCAATATCTTTATTCCCACCATGCGAAATTTTTGTTCTAGCGACAACTCGTCCCTTATGGACAAAGCGAAAATAGACGTGGTCTCTACTTCTGTCTTCAACAAAACCTAATTGGAGTAAAATACGACGAAATTTTCTTTTCGCTATCGGATTTAGGTTCATTCTTTCTCCTGAAACAATATCTCTAAATCATTCAGTTGCGCTAACAATCTTTCGATTAAGGTATCTTTGTGCTGCAACAGATAATGGTAGTCATCATAAATCGCTTGTTTTAAATTCGTTTTTGCGTCTTCGATAGTGTCACCTGTTGCTATAATATCTGTTTGAGGCAGCAGAGCAATGATTTCGTCATCTCCTTCTTCCACTGAGAATTCTAACTCAATTAGCACTTGTTGGTCCGAAAGGTTTATGTAATCCTTCTTGTAATATATGTTTTCATCTTCATCACGGCTGAAGAAAGATTTAACATGCGGGGCAAATTTAACGGCCATTTCTAATTCCTCCTGACGGCGATGAATCGCCTTACTACGAACAGCCAAGATAGAATCTTGGTCTACTTGAATCAGAGTTCTTGACTCCACCGCGCAAAATCCTTGGCAAAATAGGTCAAGATTATATCCGCACCGGCGCGTTTGATGCTGGTCAAAATTTCCAGGGCGACCCGTTTTTCATCAATCCAACCTTTTCCCGCAGCTGCCTTCACCATCGAATATTCGCCGCTGACGTTATATGCCGCGAGAGGGTATCCAAATTCTTCTTTGACGCGGCGGATAATATCCAGATATGACAGCGCAGGCTTGACCATTACAATATCTGCGCCTTCTTCGATGTCTAACCTCACTTCCCGCAAAGCTTCATCGCTGTTGGCGATATCCATCTGGTATCCTCGACGGTCGCCGAATTGCGGCGCGGATTCTGCTGCATCTCTGAACGGGCCATAGAACGAAGAAGAATATTTGGCAGAATAAGCCATGATAGGGATATGGTCGAAGCCGTTGGCATCTAAATCAGTCCGAATTGCTTTGACTTGTCCATCCATCATTCCCGAAGGCGCGACCATATCCGCGCCGGCTTGGGCGTGGGATAAGGCGGTTTGGGCTATTAATTCCAAAGTTGCGTCGTTTGCCACTGTTGCATTTTGATTGTCCAAAACAATTGGACCGCAATGTCCATGGTCTGTGTATTCACACAAGCACACATCCGTTATGACCAATAACTCGGGACAAGCGTCTTTCACCGCGCGCACAGCCTCCTGAAGAATTCCATGCAGGTCATACGCCGAAGAACCAACGGCGTCTTTGGTTTCAGGAATTCCAAAGAGCAAAATGGCTGGAATACCCAGATCTGCTATTTCTTGAACTTCTTTCACCAAATTATCAATGGACAACTGATATACTTCCGGCATGGAGTGAATGGGATTCCGTATACCTTTGCCGTAGATAACAAACATGGGATAGACAAAATCATCAATCGAAAGGTGGGTTTCACGAACTAATTTCCTTAGAGTTTCTGTACCACGTAATCGTCGAAGTCTGGTAATTGGGAAAGGCATTTTGATTACCTCAATTATAGTTTTCCGTACAAATTGAAACGTGAAACGTAATGAGTAATAAACGATAAATATCCACGTTTCACGCATCACGTTTTAATCTCCTCATCCGTCAAATAACAAGCTGGATCTTCCGCCCAGAGGTCATTAGAAGCCGATTGGGCACGAATGCGACAACCGCCGCAGACGGATTTAAAATCGCAACCTCCACATCGTCCCTTGATTAAATCCGATTTTTGTCTCAATTGAATTAAAAGTTCGTTGCGTTCATCATTCCAGATTTCGCTGAATTTCCGCTCTTTTACATTGCCCAACGTCTCATGCTGCCAGAATTGGCATGGATGGACATTTCCTAACGGGTCAACGTTGGCAAACTTCGTACCTGCCGAACAGCCTCCGTGCATCTGTAACAATTGCATAACTTCATCAGCGCGTTCAGGGTCAGTCTTTTTGAGATAATTATAAATGTAGACCCCGTCGGCGTGATTGTCAACTGTCAAAAGTTCTACTTCAACACCTTTTTTGTGAAGTTCCAAAGTCTTTTCGACGAGAAATTCGATAATCTCACGTTTTTCTCTTAAACTGGTGTCTGTTGACATCAATCCCAATCCGCGACCAGAATAGACCAGGTGATACATGCAGAATCGAGGGATGCCCTCTTTCTCTACTAAGTCTATAATTTTGGACAATTCATCTTTGTTAAATTTATTGATAGTAAATCTCACGCCGGTTTTAACGCCTATTTCCATGCAATTTCGCATGCCATCCATAGCGGCTTTAAACGCGCCGTCCATAGCTCGGAAATCATCATGGGTTTTCGGCATTCCGTCAATGCTGACACCAACGTATTGAAAGCCTGAATCTTTAATTTTCAATGCGACTTCTGGCGTAATTAGCGTGCCATTGGTAGAAAGTACAACCCTTAGTTTCAAATCAACAGCAAATTTGCCAAGTTCGAAAATATCGCGGCGCAACAACGGTTCGCCGCCGGAAAAAAGCAATACGGGTACCTTCATCTCACTCAAGTCGGTGATGAATTCTTTAGCCTCTTCGGCAGTGAGTTCGCCAGTGTATTTTTTATCTTCAGCGCTGAGATAGCAGTGTCTACATTTAAGATTACATCGGTTGGTGATATTCCACACGACCAGCGGCCGCATGCTCGTTGAGAACTGTAACATCCGCGCTGGGGTTTTCGAAGTATCCCTGCTATATTTGAGTGCATCTGAAACTGTGGCAGTGCCACAGAGTAGTTTTGTACATCCAATCATTTAAAATCTCCTGTTAAATACTTATCTGAAAAGTAGAGCGTGCCCCTGATTCGTTGGATTTTGAAAACAAACTTGAGATAAGTCGTTGTGAACATAACATTAATGCATTTTGAAAAGTAGTTCAGATAGCTAATTATTTTATCATCTATATTACAATATTTCAATAGAAAAATGCAATTGACCAAATTTAACACTTTTTCCGCAAGTCGATGAAAGAAAGCCATCTTGGGAATCGAAATTGAAGAAAAGAAAAGTTCTTGACAAAGAATATTACATCGTATAAAATATTATCGTTCTCAAGTTTAAAATTTGCGTAGCAGATGGGAAAGAGGAAACTTGGGGGAATTGAAATCTAGAAAGATTTGCTTCTGCAGCGAAGATAACACGGAAACTCAGGAGGTCAGAGAGTGATCGATGATGATGAACTCAAGAAAGTCCGGATGAAATTTGCGCAGACTATTCAAAGCGACGTGATAAGTAGACTTACAACCCTTATAAATGATGAGACGGAGCCATACGCGGAGGAATTTTTGATGGCTTTGGCGTCTTCCATCACGAATGTTATAGACAATGGAGAATTGGGTAAAATATTTATTAAAATTGCAGAACAGCACATTTGTAGGGGTAAAGATGCGTTTCCGGACTCTGACCTAGTACGATTGGTCTCGGCCGTAGATTTTCTCTGTTATTACTCCAGGATGTATATAAAAGTTGCTGATGAGGCGCGTCGTCAGCGAATAATGGCGAAGCTGCAGGAGATTAGAGCTATCCTTGCTACAGTAAACGAAGGCAATTTGCACCGGTTTCTGGATGATGTTCTCAATTTGAATGGACGGCTCCGCAGGCGAGGTTATCCATTATGGCTCACCACAAGAATGGAAATCAAAGATTGTTTCGCCCTCGCCGATTATGTCAAAAAATTAGCTTTGGGCGATATTCAAGGTCCAATGTTTTGTTTCGACATTGGTCTTCATCACTTAGGAAAAACGCCCAATGTGCGTGCCGGCGAACCAAACCACGATTCAAATCAAACCATGACAGTTCATCATCCGACCATTGTGGATGGCATGTACTATGAAATTTTCGTCAATGGCGGTGTTACAAGTGGCGGTGCGAAAGAATATGTTTCAAAACTCGATAATACTGATACTATTGACCGTTTGGAGATGATAGAATGACAATTGATGATGCTCGATTGTTAATCCAAAAGAATATTTCCTTGGGATTTGTAGATTCACGTATACATGAACATACATGCCGCGAGGTTGTAACGTACTATCAGGAGCATCCGGGGGAACAGAACGTAATCAATCAAGCTCTCGCAGAGGTAATCGGTGAGTATGATTGGATTTCGGCTTCCGGCGAGCAACTGGAAAATGCCGCCTATCTTGCTGTAAATCTGGAGAGTGTTGAAACGCTGCAAAACCTTGTTATGAGTGTAGTCAATCTAGGTGAACCTACAGAAGAATTCGTGACCATAGCGATAGCTGCGATTCGTAGCTTCCCCGGTAATGGAAAGATTCGTGACTTGTTCTTCCCCGCGTTGTTTCAGTGGTTGAGGTTTGAACCTATATCACATCTCGCTTTTGAGGCGTTGTGCGAATTCACGCCAGATGATGTAGGCGCCTACTTTGCAGTGCTATCCTATTATCATCGCAACAATCCGGACGTCATCCAGAAAGCGTTGACCCACCTTTATTACCGTGGGGGAAATACTGACCAGGGCGCGTCTAACGTAGATTCTGTTATTGAAAGCTTTACTGCATTGCTTGATTCAATAAAGACGCATCCTTTCCTGCCAGATACCTTCAAGCGCGAAGTCGTAGATGCCATCCGCACCAAGGTAACAGAAGACCTACCCGAACAAGTTTCACAGCCCATCGTATTCGTTAGAATTTCACAAGAAATGGTTGCGAGATGCCGCAAGACGCAGGATGTTATCACAAAACATGGCTTGTGGGGAGGAAGTAGGCGATGAGAACTATCACTTTTTATTCATATAAAGGCGGAGTTGGTCGAACGCTTGCCGCGGCTAACTTCGCGGTTTACCTTGCCAAGCTCGGGCAGAAAACGGTTTTGATAGATTTCGACCTTGAGGCGCCAGGAATGGACTCAAAATTTCCCACGTTTGAACTGCCAACCGACCAAAAGGGTCTCCTTGACTATATATTGGTCTATCAGTTGACAAACGTTGATTCAGGGAGTATCGAGCAGGTATATCTGCCACTGTCAACCGAATCTTCAGATGACGATTTTCCCCTATGGCTCATTCCTGCCGGCGATTACCGTTCACCGGAATACTACCGAAAACTGAATAAGCTTGACTGGAGCCTTATTTTTTCCGAAAAACGAAATGGAGTTGCATTTTTTCAAGAATTTCTTGCTAAAATTGATAAGGAATTGCAGCCAGATTTCGTGATTGTAGATTCACGTACCGGTATCGGAGAGATTGCCGGTCTCTGTACGCAACAACTGGCGGATGAAGTCGTAATGCTTTCCTCTTTGAGTTCAGAAAGTATTGAAATGACCCGACACATTGGACAGCTTATCCAGCAAGGTGAAGTAGCTAAAGCGCTTGGAAAGTCCATTGACATCAAGATTATTGTGTCGCGCGTGCCAAAACCTGAGAACCTGGAGGGTTTTAAGAAGCGGTGCTGTGAACTATTTGAAGTGGATGAAACTAAACTTTTCTTTCTGTTTTCTTGCCCTACTTTGGAACTGGAAGAGTTTCTCGCTATTGCCAATCCAAGTAAGGAACAGGAGTTGGTTGCCGACTATGTCCGGCTGTTTTATGGCTTGAACATTGAATTGGCAGACCAAAGTATTCAAGCTGAAATTGAGAGAACGAGTCGCAAATTACTCTCGATATCGTCTGAAGAGTCGGAAAATGAGATTATGGGATTAGTTGCTCTCTATCCCCATCCGGAAGTATATCGCGCCGCAATGTGTTTCTTTCGCTTAGTGAAAAGGACTGATGAAATGAGAAACTTTGGATGGAAGCTTCTGGATTTCGTGCCAGGCGATAAAGAGGCGCAACGCGTACTCGCTAAAAGCTATTTGACAGCTCGCTGGTTGCACGACGATGATACAATAGACGCCATTCGAGCGATAGAACCATTGTGGAAAAGAGAGGAACTTAGCCTTGAAGAGATTGTCCGCTACGCTGGTTTCTTGGAGGATATTGAACGATACTCTGAGAGCTTTGATATAGTTTTTCCCTTATGTACTAACGAACGGCTTGATGACAAAAATCAGGTGGAAGCCTGCTCAATTACGGTTCGTACGGCTCTGAAATTAGATCGGACCAACGTTGCGATTGAGTTAATTACGAGCATTGAAGAAACCGGTGATCTAAATAAAGCTTTTGAGGTTGCAAAACAGGTTTTGCAGCGAGATGATAAGTCGGAATTCATACAAGAAAAAGCGTATCATCTTGCAGAGCAACTTGACCGCGTCAAGGAGTTAGGGGAAACAATAGAAGATATTCCCTTTTGAACAGCGCTCTACGAATATCTCGTATTGGAGTTGTCTAAGTTTGCGCGAGAATTAAATACTTCTAATGAATAATGCAACTTTGAGAAATGGCGAGAGAATTTCTGCTAAAAGATTGAAGCAGTACAATATAACATATCGCGTTTTAACAATAGGGATTATTTTAATCCCCATCAATTGTTATTGGCTCATCCAAAATGAAGCCATCAATGCCAATATATACTCTACCACTTCATCCCTCCTGTTCAACGTTATTTTCAGTTTGTTCATTGTAAATGCATTCAATCTACTGTTACAAAAATTCCTCCCACGATATACTCTCAAACCTGGCGAACTTCTCATTATTTACACCATGCTTTGCCAAGCCAGCGCAGTTTCAGGAGAGGCGACAATACAGTTGTTAATTCCACTTTTGGGACATGCGTTCTGGCATGCGACGCCTGAGAATGAATGGGCGCAACTGTTTCATAAATATATTCCGAGTTGGCTATCGGTTTCAGATAAGCGGATTTTGCTCGGCTACTACGAAGGCGAATCGACGCTGTATACCGCTGAACATCTCAAAGTGTGGCTTGTGCCGTTGGCGTCGTGGGCAGGATTTTTGATGCTGATAGTCTTCATCATGCTCTGTCTTAATGTTATCCTGCGGAAACAGTGGATGGAACGCGAGCGTTTGACTTATCCGCTTATTCAATTGCCTTTCGAGATGTCTCAAGGAGTTGCGTTTTTCAGAAATCGTTTGATGTGGTTTGGCTTTGCTTTTGCGGCGGGAATTGGTATTCTCAATGGTCTGCATTTTCTCTATCCTGTGGTGCCAGGTCTGAAAAAAATTTACAGCCTGAATTATCTTTTCACTCAGAAACCATGGAACGCTATTACTTCTGAAGGATTTTTAATTGCCTTTTATCCTTGTGCAGTCGGGCTGGGCTTTTTCATCCCTCTAACGCTGAGTTTTTCGTGTTGGTTTTTCTATCTGTTCTGGAAAGCTGAGTTGGTTCTGGGTAGCATCATGGGTCTGCGCAGTCTGCCCGGATTTCCATATCCAAAGTGGCAAGAATCCGGAGCGTATTTGGGAATAGGTGCGTTGGCGCTCTGGAGTAGTAGACGATATCTTTTGCAAGTTTTCATCCGCGCTTTCGGTGGGAATCTCGTCTTTCGCTTTCGGCGAAATCCGAGTCGTGGGATTGACGATTCGACGGAACCGATGAAATACAGAACAGCCATCATCGGCTGTATCGCCGCGTCGGTTTTGCTGATTGTTTTTTGCCTCAAAGCTGGCATGTCTGTTTGGGTAGCAATCGTCTTCTTCGCCTGTTACTTAGGCATATCTTTAGCCATCACCCGTATGCGCGCGGAACTGGGGCCACTTGTTCATGAATTGTACTACGCTAACGCTGACCAGGTTATCATAGCATCCATCGGCACGCGGCAATTCGGTCCTCAAAATCTGACCGTACTCTCCATGTTTTGGTGGATTACGCGCAGTCACAACAACAATCTGATGCCGCATCAACTTGAGGGGTTCAAACTGGTCGATAGGTCGAGGACAAGCACTCGATGGATTTGGCAATTGATGCTCATCAGCACTGCGCTAGGCATTGTGGCTTCCGCATGGAGATTGCTGGATGCTTCCTACAGAATCGGCGAACAAAAACAACTCGTCGGTTCAACATTTTCACGTCTTCAGGGATGGTTGTACTACGCCAAATCGACTGATTACATATCGGTGGGTTTTATGGGGTTGGGATTTGTCTTTACCGTGTTTCTGAGTTTCATGGGCAGAAGATTCCTTTGGTGGCCATTTCATCCATTAGGTTACGCAGTCACACAAGGCGATTGGGCTATCAAGTTTCTGTGGTTTCCTCTTTTCCTCAGTTGGCTTGCGAAGCGGATTTTGCTAAAACACGGCGGTATTCGCATGTATCGACAAGCTGTGCCGTTCTTCTTGGGATTAATCCTCGGCGACTTCGTTATCGGTGGGATATGGAGTATCATCGGGTTGGTTTTTAAAATACAGGTGTATGCGTTTAAAAATTGGTAGTTTAGCAGTACCATAGGCAAGCAACAGCGCTTTACCAAGCTTCTCAGTTGTCATTTGGAGATAGTGAAGCGCATGACAGTTGGAAATCGGAGCGACTTGTAATATATTGTAGGCTTTCCAGTCCGAGCGTGCCTGCTCAAGATAACCATTGTACCACATGCTTTACTCCCTTTTACCTCTGAAATATTTGTATTTGCCGTAACGTCCACCCAAGGGGCAAAGGGATATCTCCACTCCGCACTTGTTTCCATTCCTGTGGCGTGATGTCTGCAATGCGAACCGGAAAGGGCACATCTTGGATAGGCGCAAAAGAAAAGACTTCGACGCTTCCTGTTGGGAGAGTATCGCGGTTTATTTCGATTAAGCGTATTTCCTGTTCCACTCCATCCCTAAACCAAACGATTTCATCAATGTTCGGCTCAATTTCAAAGTGGGATTGAACAAGTTGACGAACAATTTTCTCAATCTGTGGCACGGATTTACTTCGTAAATCACGTTGTTCGTTTGACATAGTAACCATCTCCATTATAACGCGTATTCGCCTTTGTAAGACAACGGTTTATTCAGTTTTCGATAAATGATTGGTGATATATTTTAACACCTTATGCACAGATTGTCAACCAAACGTTTTACTTTGCCTTGACAGCAGCAATTCTTTATGATAAAATACGCCTG
>JACKQG010004422.1_pt2 | contig 12861 bp, 12 predicted proteins | sample 8237621 | NCBI WGS metagenome assembly JACKQG01 (sample SAMN15677084, study PRJNA649215) | marine metagenome | biome: marine; feature: Black Sea; material: saline water; isolation source: suspended particulate matter (SPM) from the Black Sea western gyre | collected 2013-06-09/2013-06-10 | depth...
CCACCGGCCCCCCCCCGGGGGGGAGGCGGAGGCGGCACCGCCGCGGACGCGACTGGCGCGCCGCGAGGACGCGGGGCCGACCCCCCCCCCCGGGGGCGTCGGGGCGTGGGGGAGGGCCCCGCCGGTTGGTCACCAGCACCCGCATCGAGCGCCGCACCAGCGCCGGGTCGACCGGCTGCAGCTCCCCGGGCCCGCTCCAGGCCGACTCCACCGTCAGGTCGCAGGGGGCGTGGTAGCGGTGGTAGTCGCGCGGCGCGAGGTAGATCTGGAGCGCGTGGTAGCCGGCCAGCCGCCGCGGCTCGGCCCCCGGCAGCAGCTCCCCGGTGGAGTAGGGGCAGCCCTTGATCAGCCAGGTGCCCTCGGGGCACAGCGGCGACACCGAGACCAGCGCCCCGTCGGCGGGGGACAGCCACGAGCTGGAGTTGGGGAGGGGCCGCGAGTCGGCCGCCAGCGGCCGGGTGAAGAGCTCTAGGAAGCTGCGGTAGTCGCCCCACTCCCCCGGGACGTCCTCGGCGGCGATCCCGAGCCGCCGCGACAGCCACGGCCACAGCCTGCGCCGCACTCCGAGGGGCAGTCGGGTGCGCGCCAGGGCGCCGGCGCAGCGGCTGATCAGGCGCCGCGGGGCGCCCGGCAGGGTCAGCAGGAAGCGGGGGTCGGGCACCGGAAGGGCACAGCATACGGGCGCAGCGGAGGCGGCCGGATGCGCCGCTATACTGCCGGCGGTTCCCCCCATGCCTGCCTCGGAAATCCACATTCTGGTCCTGGCCGGCGGCGATTCGAAGCGCATCCGGACCGGGTCTCCCAAGGCCCTCCTGGACCTGTGCGGCCGGCCGCTGCTGGACCACGTCCTCGCCGCCGCCGAGCAGCTCCCGGCGGCCTCGCGCACCCTGGTCCTCGGCACCACCCACCGCGAGCCGATCGAGGCCTGGCTGGCCGCCGCCGGCCGCGGCGAGTGGCGGGTCGCGGTCCAGGAGTCCGCCCGCGGCACCGCCGACGCCGTCATGGCCGCTCTGCCGCTGCTCCCCGACCAGGGCAAGGTGCTGATCCTGTGCGGCGACACGCCCCTGATCAGCCCCGAGACCCTGTCCTTCCTGGTGGAGCAGGCCGGCGGCGCCTTGCTGACCGCCGAGGTCGCGGACCCGACCGGCTACGGCCGGATCCTGCGCGACGAGGAGGGGGGCTTGGCGGGCATCGTCGAGCAGGCCGACTGCGACGAGGAGCGCGAGGCCATCCAGGAGGTCAACGCCGGCGTCTACGCCCTCGACCTGGGTGCGTTGCGGCGGGTGGTGACGGGCCTCGGCCGCGACAACGCCCAGGGCGAACTCTACCTCACCGACGCCGCCGTCGAGGTGCTCCAGGAGACCGAGGGGGTCATCGCCACGCTGGTCGAGGCCGACGAGATGATGGGGGTGAACACCCTCGCCGACCTGGCTGACGCCTCGGCCGTCAAGCGGGCCGAGATCCTCGACCACCACCTCAGCAACGGGGTGATCTTCGACGACCCTGGCAGCGCCTACGTCGAGGACGGGGTCGAGATCGGCCCCGGTACCCGGGTGATGCCCTTCTGCGTGCTGCGCCGCGGCGTTCGCATCGGCGCCGGCTGCGCCGTCGGGCCCTTCGCCCACCTGCGTCCGGGCACGGTGCTGGCCGACGGCGCCGAGGTCGGCAACTTCGTCGAGACCAAGAACGCCGAGCTGGGGGAGCGGGCCAAGGCCAAGCACCTGAGCTACCTCGGCGACGTCACGGTGGGTGCCCGGGCCAACGTCGGCTGCGGCACGATCACCGCCAACTACGACGGCAAGCGCAAGCACCGCACGGTCATCGGCGAGCGGGCCTTCATCGGCTCCGGCACCGTGCTGGTGGCGCCGGTCAAGATCGGCGCCGGCGCCATGACCGCCGCCGGCGCCGTCGTCCTGCGAGGCCGCGACGTCCCCGAGGGGGGCGTGGTGGCCGGAGTCCCCGCCCGCCCCCTGGAAACGAAGCATGCCTCCGATGCCTGAGTGCTTCGACAACGGCCGGTTCAAGGTCATCTCCGGCAGCGCCCACCCCGAGCTCGCGCGCGAGATCTGCGCCTGCCTCGACCTGCCGCTCACCTCCGCCCACCTCGGCCGCTTCCCCGACGGCGAGATCGACATCAAGATCAACGAGGACATCCGCGGCGCCGACGTGTTCCTGTTGCAGTCGACCTGTCCGCCGGTGAACGAGGCCATCATGGAGCTGGTGCTGATGATGGACTGCCTGCGGCGGGCCTCGGCCAACCGCATCACGGCGGTGATCCCGTACTTCGGCTACGCCCGCAAGGACCGCAAGGACGAGGGCCGGGTGCCGATCTCGGCCAAGGTGGTGGCCAACATGCTGACCGCCGCCGGGGCCAGCCGGGTGCTGACCATCGACCTGCACGCGCAGCAGATCCAGGGCTTCTTCGACATCCCGGTGGACCACCTGTGGGCCCGGGTGACCCTCCAGGACGCCATCCTGGGGGCGGTCGACACCGCCAACCTGGTGGTCTGCAGCCCGGACGTCGGCGGCGTCAAGCTGGCCCGGGCCTGGGCCAAGGCCCTCGGCGTCGGCCTGACGATCGTCGACAAGCGCCGCACCTCCGGCGACTCGGTCAAGATGGAGAACGTCATTGGCGAGGTGGCCGGGCGGGACGTCCTGATCACCGACGACATGATCTCCACCGCCGGGACCATCACCGAGGCCGCCCGGATCCTCAAGGACAAGGGGGCCGAACGGGTCTACATCGCCGCCACCCACGCGGTGCTGTGCGGTCCCGCACGGGAGCGGCTGGATAATTCACCGGTGGAAGCGATCTACGTTTCCAATACAATACCCCTTCGCGGCGAGCGCCCCGAACGCCTGAGAGTCGTTTCGGTCGCCCCGCTGCTGGCACGAGCCATCGCCCGGATCCACCGGGAAGAGTCGGTCAGCGCCCTCTTCGACGACTGATTCCCGACCCGGGCCTGCCGCCCGGATGCTGCAAGATGACCATCCTCCAAGCTGAAGCCCGAACCTCCCACGGGACCCGTAACGCCTTCAACCTGCGCCGCGACGGCCGCCTGCCGGCCGTGGTCTACGGCGAGGGCGGCGAGACCTTCGCCGTCACCGTCGACGCCCACGCCTTCGAGGGCCTGCTGCGCCACCACGAGCGCGTGCTCGACCTCGAGCTGGACGGCCAGACCCAGCAGGTCATGATCCACGAGATCCAGTGGGATCACATGGGCGACCAGCTGATGCACATCGACTTCATCCGCGCCTCCCAGGGCACGTTGGTCGAGGTCGACGTCGTGCTCGATTTCGTCGGCCACCCGAAGGGGACGCCCAAGGGCGAGTTCGTCAAGAACCTCCAGGAGCTGAGCATCCAGGCCACCCCGAGGTCGATCCCCGAGCACATCGTGGTCCACGTGACCGACCTGGACGTCGGCGACGTGGTGCACGTGAGCGACCTGGAGATGCCCGAGGGCGTCACCTGCCTGGCGGAGCCGGAGACGGTCGTCTGCGGGGTCCACGCCCGCGCCGAGGAGGTCGAGGAGACCGAGGAGGGCGAAGCCGCCGAGGGCGGGGGCGCCGAGCCCGAGGTCATCGGCAAGGGCAAGGGCCCGGACGACGAGGCCGAATAGCGGCATCCCGGCCGCTGGGCTATGATTCCCGGCTCCTCTCCGGGCGATCCGCCCGTCAAGGAGACTCCCGAGCCGACCGCGCGGCTGGTCGTCGGTCTGGGCAACCCTGGACCCGAATACCAGGGCACGCGTCACAACGTCGGCTTCGGGGCACTCGATCTTTTGGCTTCCCGGCTGGGCGCCGAGCCCGCGATCCTGAAGGTCGCCGGCCAGCGTCTCGGGCGCCTCTACCGCTCGCCGGACGGCCGCTTCGGGCTGCTCTGGCCGCTCACCTACATGAACCTGAGCGGCGGCCCGGTGGCCCGGGCCCTCGAGCGCCTGGAAGGGGAGCCCGCCTCGCTCTTTGTACTCACGGACGACTTCAACCTTGATCTGGGCGCGCTGCGCGCGCGGCCCGGAGGCAGTCCCGGAGGCCACAACGGCCTCAAGTCGATCGAGAAGGTGCTGGGCACGAGCGACTACGCCCGGCTCCGCATCGGTGTCGGCGACCCGGGCCATGACTCGGTCGAATTCGTCCTCAGCCGGTTCAAACGCGCCGAACAGGAGCGGGTCGAGGAGACCCTCGAGACCGCCTCCTTCGCCGCCGAGGACTGGATCCGGGGCGCAACGATCGAACAGATCGCCGCCCGTTACAACCGCCGCTCGCCCTAGGCGGAGCCCACCTGGGCTCGAACCGGTTTGACCGGAAAGGCATCCCATGACCCAAGAAACTCACACTTACCAGGCGATGTTCCTGCTGGACAACCAGGAGGTGCGCCAGAACGGCTTCAACGCCGTGCGCGACCAGGTCAAGACGACTCTGGAGAAGCACGGCCTCAACGCCCAGGTCCTCCGCCTCTGGGGCGAGCGCATGCTGGCCTACCCGGTCGGCTCCCGCAGCCGGGCCACCTACCTGCTGGGCTGGCTCCAAGGCTCCGGGAATTCGGTCAACGAGGCCAAGAAGGACTTCTACCTCGTCGGCCCGGTGTTCCGCTGCATGTTCCTGCGCCAGGAGAGCGTCCCCGAGAAGGAGCTGGCCTACGGAATCGAGCAGATCGAGGACTCGGCCGTGGTCATCCCCGACGAGGCCCCCGAGGCCGTCGAAGAGGAGCCGGCCGTCGAGGCCAAGCCGGCCAAGGCAGCTCCCAAGGTAACGGCTGAGGGCGAGGCGGACGCTGACGAGGGCGACGCCGACGCCGAGGAGGAAGAGTCATGATGGACCGCTTCGAAAAGCGCAAGCCGATGCCCAAGGTCGACAATTTCGACTACAAGGACATCGAGACCTTGCAGCGCTTCCTGTCGCCGCAGGGCCGCATCCACAGCCGTAAGCGGACCGGGCTCAACGCCCGCAAGCAGCGGGAACTGAAGATGGCGATCAAGACCGCCCGCTTCCTGGCCCTCCTGCCCTACGACAACCGATGAAGACGCGCGTCATCCTGAGAGCGGACATCGCCTCCCTCGGCCACGTCGGCGAGGCCGTCGAGGTCTCGGCGGGCTTCGCCCGCAACCACCTGTTCCCCCTGGGTATGGCCTACCCCTACAGCGCCGACGCCCTGCAGCGGGTGGAGAAGGACCGCAAGGTCGCCGACCTGCGGCGGGTCGAGGAGATGAAGGAGCACGTGGCGATCGCCGCCCGCCTCGCCGAGGTCCAGCTCACCTTCGAGGAGAAGGTCTCCGAGGAGGGCCACCTGTACGGGTCGGTCAGCTCGCACCGGATCGCCGAAGCCCTGCAGGAGCAGGGGCTGACGATCTCGGACCGCCAGATCCGGCTGCCCGAGCCGCTGCGGGAGATCGGCGAATTCGAGGTCACAGTGCATGTCTTCGGCGAGCTCGAGGCCCCGATCAAGGTCTGGGTGGTCGCGGCCGCCGAGGCGCCCGCAGAAGGCTGATTCCGTCTTCCTTGGACATCCCTGGAGCGTCCCAGCCCGTCGGTGGGGCGCTCCCGGTATCTCCTCGGCGGCGCCCTGAATTGCCTCACGCGCCGCTATCCTGGACCGTTGGCAAGCCCATGGAAATCCTCCAGCAACAGCAGCGGCCGTTCGACGTCGAGGCCGAGAAATGCGTGCTGGGGAGCGTGCTGCGGGATCCGCAGTGCGCCACCGAAGTGGCCGCCAAGCTGCTGCAGGCGGACTTCTACCTGCCGCGGCACCGGGCCCTGTTCGGCCTGTTCGAGCGGCTCGACGCCTCCCGGCCCGGCTCCTGCGATCCGGTGACGGTGGGCCACGAGATCGACCGCACCGGACAGACCGAGGCGCTCGGCGGCCGCGCCTACCTCGAGGACCTGATGTTCTCGGTGCCGTCGCTGGCCTTCCTCGAGAACCACCTCGAGATCGTGCGCGACCTGGCGATCCGCCGCAGCCTGCTCGAGGCGGCCGAGCGGATCGAGAAGGAGGTGCAGCAGGGGACCGAGGACGTCCGCGCCCTGCTCGACCGGGCCGAGCAGGAGGTCTTCGCCGTCGGCGACCGGCTGGTCGAGGGCCAGATGGTCTCCACCAAGGACCTCGTGAAGGCCAACCTCGAGCGGATCCTGGCCGCCGACGGCCCGCCGGCCGGGCTCCAGACCGGTTTCATCGACCTCGACGAGCGCCAGGGCTTCCGCCCCGGCGACCTGGTGGTGCTGGCGGCGCGGCCCTCGATGGGCAAGACCGCGCTGGCCCTCAACATCATCGAGCGCGTGGCCCTCGAGTTCGAGCAGCCGGTGCTGCTGTTCTCGCTCGAGATGCCGGCCGACCAGATCGTCATGCGCATGATGTCGGCCCACTCGAAGGTCCGCCACGACGGGCTGCGCACCGGCCGCCTCGACCAGACCGACCAGAAGCGGCTGATCTACTCGGCCGACCAGCTCGGCCGGGCGCCGATCTACATCGACCACTCCTCGCAGCCGACCCTGGCCGAGATCCGGGCCAAGGCGCGGCGGCTCAAGCGCGAGGGCGGCCTGTCGCTGATCGTGATCGACTACCTGCAGCTGCTCACGGTGCCGCGCGCCGAGAGCCGCCAGCACGAGATCTCGATCATCTCGCGGAGCCTCAAGGCCCTGGCGCGCGACCTCAAGCTGCCGGTCCTGGCCCTGGCCCAGCTCAACCGCAAGGCCGAGGACCGCGCCGACCACCGTCCCATGCTCTCCGACCTGCGCGAGTCAGGCGCCATCGAGCAGGACGCCGACCTCGTCATGATGCTCTACCGCGAGGAGTACTACTCCAAGGAGTCGGAGCGCGCCGGCCTGGCCGACGTCATCGTGGCGAAGAACCGCAACGGCTCGACCGGCGACATCCAGCTCCGCTTCACCAAGGAGCTGATGCGCTTCGAGAACTTCGTCCGGGACTCTGGACTCTGATCCTTTTCCGCATGCTTCCGCGACTCACCGCCCTCCTCTTGGCCCTCGGTGCCGGCGCCGCTCCCCTGGCGGCCGCGCCGCAGGACGAGGCCCCGTCCGCCTCGACCTCCATCATCCGGGAGATCGAGATCCTCGGCGCCCCGGGCCGCGAGGCCGAGATCCTCTCCGCCATGCGGTCCAAGGTCGGCGAGCCCTACTCGGGCGCCTCCATGAACCGCGACTGGGAATTCCTGTGGAACCCGATGCGGATCCGCCTGGTGGAGTTCCAGGTCTACCAGCTCGAGGACGGCGTCCGGCTGGTCCTGAGGGTCGAGGAGGTGCCGTCGCTGCCGCGGGTGGTCTTCGAGGGCAACGAGGAGTTCGAGCGCGAGGACCTGCTGCTGGCCGCCGGGCTGACCGGGGCGCAGTCGATCGATCCGGCGCGGCTGCCGGCGATCGTCGGCGACCTCGAGGCCTACTACCGCCGCGAGGGCTACCACTTCGCCCAGGTCCGCCCGCGCCAGGTCCCGGAGCGCGGCGAGGTGCGGATGCAGATCCAGGAGGGGCCGCTGGTGCGCGTCGGCGAGGTCCGCTTCGAGGGCAACCAGGCCCTGCCGTCGAGCTCCTTCTTCGGCGTCGGCACCAACCTCTCGAGCGCCATTGAGGCCGGCGACGGCTGGTTCATCTTCCCCGGCAGCAAGTACGCCGAGGGCATGGTGCAGCGCGACGTCGTCTCGCTCGAGGAGCTCTACCGCGAGTACGGCTACCTCGACGCCCGGGTCCGCCTGGCGAACGAGGAGTTCTACCGCGACGACAAGCGCGTCATCCTCACCTTCGCCGTCGAGGAGGGGCCGCTTTACACCGTCAGGAGCGTCCGGCTCGAGGCCGAGGAGGGCGAGCTCAGCTACCCGGCGGAGAAGCTGATGGCCGAGATCGGCCTCAAGCCGGGCCAGGCCTACGAGAAGGCCCGGGTGGCGGCCGACGAGGCCGCCCTGCGCAAATTCTACGGCAGCCGCGGCCACCCGGCCTCGGCGCGCGGCTTCGGCGGCTCGGACGGCTTCTTCGCCTTCAACGCCGGCAACGGCGGCCAGCCGCTGCTGGGGGTCGACACGGTGGCCCACCGGGTCGACGTCGTCTACCGGATCCAGGAGGGCCGGCAGATGCACATCCGCGACGTCCTGATCCTCGGCAACACCCAGACCCAGGACCGGGTGATCCGGCGCGAGATCAGCCTCGAGCCCGGCGACCTCGCCGACGGCGACCAGGCGATGCGCTCCTGGCGGCGGCTCATGGGCAAGGGCTGGTTCCAGGACCCCGAGACCCGCGCCCCTTACGTCGACTGGCGCTTCCTCGAGACCGACGACCCGGACCTGGCCGACCTGCAATTCGAGGTCGCCGAGGGCCAGACCGGACGCATGCTGTTCGGCGGCGGCCTGAACTCGAGCTCCGGCCCGTTCGTGTCGATCAGCCTGCAGAAGGACAACTTCGACCTGTTCGACACGCCGAGCTCCTTGGGCGAGGCCTGGAGCGAGATCCTCGACGGCCGCGCCTTCACCGGCGGCGGCCAGATGGTGCGCCTGTTCCTGGCGCCAGGCACCCAATTCAGCCAGTACCGCCTGGACTTCAGCGAGCCCGACCTGTTCGGCGACCACATCGACCGCTGGCCGCTCAACGTCGGCCTGTTCAAGAGCTTCTACTTCCTCGACACCCACGACGAGCGGCGCTCGGGCGGCTCGGTGTCGCTGGGCCGCAATTTCGGCCGCTTCGCCTACTTCTGGGTCTCGCCCAGCGTCCAGACCGTCGATGTCACCGACCTCTCCGCCGGCGCCCCGGCGATGGTGCGCCAGATCAGAGGCAGCAACGACTACGACGCCGTCACGGTCGGCTTCAGCTACAACACCGTGGAGGACCGCTTCTCGCCGGTCGACGGCGGCGGCTTCCGCGTCAGCTACGCCCGCGCCGGCGGCCCCTTCGGCGGTGACTGGGACTTCCACACCACCGACCTGTCGGCCGAGAAGTTCTTCCCGGTGTGGACCGACTCGCTGGACCGGAAGTCGGTGCTGGCGGTCAGCGGCCGGGTGCGCCACCAGCGCGAGCTCGGCAGCCTGAGCGTGGTGCCCTACTCCGAGCGCATCTTCCTCGGCGGCCACTCCACCTTGCGCGGCTTCGACTTCCGGGGCGTAGGCCCGCGCCGCGGCCTCTACCCGCTCGGCGGCGAGGCGGCCTGGAACGGGAGCCTCGAGCTGCGCTTCCCGCTGGTCTCCACCCGCGTCCGGGAGTCGGTGGCCGAGGTCGAGTACGTCCGCGGCGCCTTCTGGCTCGACGCCGGCGCCGTCGGCCCGCACTACACCGCCCTCGGCCCGCCGCGGGTGGGCGCCGGCTTCGGCATCCGCATCCGCATTCCCTTCATGCCCACCATGCCCCTCGCCCTCGACTTCGGCTGGCCGCTCCAGAGCGAGCGCTTCGACGACGAGCGGGTGTTCAGCTTCACCTTCGGCAACTTCTGATGAAATCCCTCGCTCCCCTGATCCTGGTCCTGGCCGCCGCCCTGTTCGCCGCCGGCGGCCTCCTCGCCGACCGCAGCGCACCCGACCCCGGGCCGGGGGTCCGCTACGTCGACCTCCAGCGCTGCCTCGACAGCTACGCCGTGGCCCAGGAGGAGCTGGTGCAGATGGGCGTATTCGCCGACGGCCGCAAGGCCGAGTTCGAGAAGCGCAGGACCGCCCTGCTGGCGCGCAAGGAGGACCTGCGCACCATGGACCCGGGCTCGGAGGCCTTCGTCAACGAGGGCTACCGGATCCAGAGCGCCGAGACCCAGCTCCAGTCCGACGTCCAGTTCGCCCAGCAGCGGCTGCAGCTGCGGGAGAGCGACCTGCTGGTCCGCACCTGGCTGGCGGTGCAGCGGGCCGCGGCCCAGGTCGGCGCCCGCGAGGGCTTCGGCGCCGTGGTGGTGGTGCCGAAGGACATGGACTCCGCGCTGCTGCAGCAGCCGAACGCGGCCCTCGAGGCGCTCCAGAACCGCAACCTGCTGTGGGCCAACCCCAGCTACGACGTCTCGGAGCTCGTGATCGAGGTGCTCAACCGCGGCTGAGCCGCGGTTGATGACGAGGGCCGGAAGAGGTCCAATGGTGCCATGCCCCGCAACCAGCGCAGCCTGAAGAGCGCGGTCGAGCTCGAGGGCGTAGCCCTCCACTCCGGCCGCACGGTGAAGCTGCGGCTGGAGCCGGCGGCGGTCGGCACCGGCCTGGTCTTCCGCCGCAGCGACCTCGAGGACCCGGTCGAGATCACCGCCCTGCCCGGCAACCTGATCAACTCCGCCCGCCGCACTGTGCTGCGGACCGACAACCAGGACGTCGGCATGATCGAGCACCTGCTGGCGGCCTGCCAGGGGCTGAAGGTCGACAACCTGGTGATCCAGGTCGAGGGCGACGAGCTGCCGGGCTTCGACGGCTCGGTCAAGCCCTACGCCGACGCCCTCAGGAAGGGCGTGATCGTCGAGCAGAAGGCCGAGCGCAAGGTGCTGTCGGTGCAGGAGCCGGTGCTGGTCCGGGACAGCGGCAACGAGATCATCGCCCTGCCGCCCTCCGGCGAGGGCCTGCGCGTCCGCTACCTGCCCGAGCTGCCGGAGGGCTTCGACGCCACCCCGGTGCTCTTTGACAGCGCCGACGGCAACTTCGAGCGCGAGGTCGCGCCGGCCCGGACCTTCGTGCGGGCGGAGGAGGTCGAGTCGCTGCTGGCGGCGGGCTTCGGCAAGGGCGCCACCGCCGAGAACACCCTCGTGATCGGCGGCGAGGAGCTGCCCGAGCTCCGGCTCGACCGCGAACCGACCCGCCACAAGATCGCCGACATCCTCGGCGACCTGATGCTGCTCGGCGCCGACCTCCACGCCGACCTGATCGCCACCCGCAGCGGCCACACGCTCAACCAGGAGCTGGTGCGGCTGCTGCGCGCGCAGCTCGAGGCCCTCGAGCTGGCCGTCGAGCCGCGCGAGACCGGCTACGAGATCCGCGAGCTGTTCCGGATCCTCCCGCACCGCTACCCGTTCCTGCTCGTGGACCGGATCCTGGAGATGGAGGGGACCCGGCGCGCGGTCGGGATCAAGAACGTCTCGATCAACGAGCACTACTTCCAAGGGCACTGGCCCGGCCACCCGGTGATGCCCGGGGTGCTGCAGCTCGAGTCCATGGCGCAGGTCGCCGGCGTGCTGCTGCTGCGGCGGCTCGAGCACACCGGCAAGGTGGCGGTGCTGGCCTCGATCGACAAGGTGCGGTTCCGCGGCGCGGTGGTGCCCGGCGACCAGCTCCGGATCGAGGTCGACACCCTGCGCCTGAACCGCCACCGCGGGCAGGTCCGGGGCACCGCCAAGGTCGGGCTGCGGACCGTGGCCGAGGCCATCCTGTCCTTCGCCCTGGTCGACGTCTGATGAGCCAGATCCACCCCTCCTCCTTCATCTCGCCGGGCGCCGAACTGGACTCGGGCGTGGTGGTCGGGCCGTTCTGCTACCTCGGTTCCAAGGTCCGGATCGGCGCCGGGACCATCCTCGGTCCGCATGTCACGGTCCAGGGCAAGACCACCATCGGCGAGGGCAACCGCTTCATGGGCCAGGCGTCGATCGGCGGCCTGCCGCAGGACCTGAAGTACGCCGGCGAGGAGTCCGGGCTGGCGATCGGCGACGGCAACGTCATCCGCGAGTTCGTGACCATCAACATCGGCACCGCGGCCGGCTCCTGGATCACCAGCATCGGCGACAACAACCTGCTGATGGCCTGCTCGCACGTGGCGCACGACTGCGTCCTGGAGGACGAGATCATCATCGGCAACAACGTGCTGCTGGCCGGGCACGCGCGCATCGAGAGCCGGGTGATCGTCTCCGGCGGCACGGCCATCAACCACTTCGTCACCATCGGCTGCAACGCCATGGTGGGGGGCATGACGCGGGTGGTCAAGGACGTCCCGCCCTACATGGTGCTCGAGGGCAGCCCGGCGCGGGTGCGCGGGGTCAACACCGTCGGCCTGCGGCGGCGGGGTCTCGGCGACGAGGTCGTCAGCCAGCTGCGCGACGCCTACCGCCGGCTGTTCGCCGAGGACACGCCGGTGACCCTGGCGATCCAGGAGATGGAGGCCCGCGGCGGCTGGTGCGCCGAGGTCAGCCGGCTGATGTCCTTCCTGCGCGACATGGAGCGCGGCTACCAGGGCCGCTACCGCGAGTCGCTGCGCCGCCCGCCGGCCGAGGCCTAGGGGTGAAGGCGCTGCGCGCCGCCGTGGTCGGCACCGGCCACCTGGGCCGGCACCACGCCCGCATCCTGGCCGAGCTCGAGGGTGTCGAGCTGGTGGCCATCGCCGAGCCCGACGAGAGCCGCGGGCGCGAGCTGGCGGCCAAGTACGGCTGCCGCTGGCAGCCGGACCGCGCCGGGCTGGCGCAGCAGGTCGACTTCGCCGTGATCGCGGTGCCGACGCTGCGCCACCTCGAGTGCGCCGGCGACTTCCTGCGGGCAGGCGTGGCCTGCCTGGTGGAGAAGCCGCTGGCGGCCGATCCCGAGGGCTGCGCCGCGATCCTGGCCGACGCCGAGGCCGGCGGCGCGTTGCTCGGGACCGGCCACGTCGAGCGCTTCAACCCGGCGGTGCGCCGGGCCATGGAGCTCGGCATCCGGCCGCGCTTCATCGAGGCCCACCGGCTGGCGCCCTACACCTTCCGATCGACCGACGTCGGCGTGATCCTCGACCTGATGATCCACGACCTCGACCTGGTGCTGGCCTGGACCGGCGAGGAGGTCGAGAGCATCGACGCCGTCGGGGGGACGGTGCTGTCGGAGGCCGAGGACATCTGCTCGGCGCGGCTGCGCTTCCCCAGCGGCGCGGTCGCCAACCTCACCGCCAACCGCCTCAGCCCGCAGGCGATGCGGCGCTTCCGCGCGGCCGGCCCCGACCTCTACGCCTCCGCCGTCCTCC
>JACKQG010004356.1_pt1 | contig 12859 bp, 5 predicted proteins | sample 8237621 | NCBI WGS metagenome assembly JACKQG01 (sample SAMN15677084, study PRJNA649215) | marine metagenome | biome: marine; feature: Black Sea; material: saline water; isolation source: suspended particulate matter (SPM) from the Black Sea western gyre | collected 2013-06-09/2013-06-10 | depth...
CCAGAGGCGGAACTTCGATCAAAGTCGGTCCGACCAATTCCACGGCGGTGCCGTTGACACCTTCAACCCAGACAGGATCGCCATTTACGATAGTCCCGTCGCGGCCGTTGCCTGAAGCATCACCCACAACTGCACCTTCCCCTTCATCACAGGTCCAGAAAGCTAAAAGACCCGTACTGCCCGGATCAACCGGGGTCACGCGTTTACCTGCAAGATACATGACTTCAAGATCAGAGAGCGCCCTGTTGTATAACATGACCTCATCCATCATGCCATGGAAGAAACGATCGACGTTCTGTGAGTTGTTGCCAATCCAGAAGTTTTCGGGTTCGATGTTCATCTGTCCGGTAGCTTCGGTTACAGCATCCAATACACCATCAATGTAAATCCTTCCTTCAGCACCATCATAGGTTCCGGCAAAGTGATGCCAGGCGCCGCCTGTAATGATAGTAGGCCCATTAAACCAGCCATTACCGCCGCCACCTGTAGTACCCGAAATACCCATATGTGTGCCATCGCCGTCGCCAGGTCCACGACTGGCTCGGTACGCGCTATCACCTTTGGAAAGGAAGGCTTCCCAAGAGTTCTCGAAGGCTACAACACTAAACCAGAACGATATTGTAATCGCATCCTGGATCTGGAGCAAATCACCGTTACCACAGTCAACATAGTCATCACCGCTAAATTCCATCGCGGTGCCAAAGCCAGCCGGCCCTTCGACAAAGACAGGATCGCCAACTATTGTACCATCGTTGCCATTGCCGGAAATGTCATTTACATCGTTCTCAAATGAATAGTATGCAACGAGACCTTCGGTACCGGGATCAACCGGTACTATTTCCTTCGCAGGATTGAAATAACTATCAGCATGTTCTGCAATCTGCTCATCATTGAGAGCCATATCATAGATAGCCACGCCAAAGATAGTACCATCGAAGTTGTCGAATGCTCCGCTCATGTCCTCACCCTGGGCACCGTAGCCGATGCCGACAAGGCCTGACAGGGTAATGGCTGAATCAACACTGCCCGCAAGGGCGCCATTTACATACAAAGCAGTTGTATTCGTAGCTTCACTGGAAACGAAGGTCAGAACAGTATTTTCACCGGGTGCGGTGGGAACGCCAAAATCAAGGTCAACAACGCCAAAGAGAGTCGCGCCATATGTGCCGGTATTGTTCCACTGCTCATACTTGAGCCCTGCCTGGGTATCGCCAAACTGTCTCCTGCCTATCAGGGCCATGCTGGCCTCTGTTTCATCAGGATTGCTTTTAACGACGAACTCATAAGTGATATCACCGCTTAATGCGCCAATATCATAGAGGCCGTCTTCAACAAAGGTTGCGATAAAAGCAGGTGAATCCTTACTCACTGTAGCTGCCCAGTTGGCAGTGTTCTCGTCGGCCACTCTGAAGCTCCATACATTACCTGGATGTAACTCACTGGCCCTTGATGAGCCTGTGGAGACGTCAACTTTCCAGTAGTACGTGGTGCCGCGACTCAGGGGCGCATTAACATCAACAGCAAAACTGGCATTGGCCAGCGAACCCTGGAGTACACTTGCATCACCGGCTGCTACCAGGTCCGCATCAGTGCCCAAGTAGAGGTCATGCTGAAATGCTGTTGCGCCTGCAGTCCAGGTAAGTACCGGTGCGGCCTTCACATCAATAGCACCATCGGCCGGGTCTGGGGAATTCGCGGCTTCCGGGTCTTGGTCTTGGGCAGAAGTAAACTCTACATACAGCAATGCCGCAGCATCCGCCTCCCCTTCGAACGCTTCGGCGCAGTTCTCGCCGCTACCGGTGATGATGAGCACCAGGGAATTGCCCGCCGACCAGCCCGGCCGGTCAACGATCTCCTGGATAACGGCGGCGATGTCCGAGGTCTGCTGATCCGGACCTTCTTCGTCCTCCGTAAGCCATTCCGGCCAGTCCCAGCTTGCCTCAGCGGACGTTGTCGGCCGGGACGATATGTCAAATGCAGCGTCCGTAAATGCCGCGGCATTGTCAACGGCTTCGCCCTTGAGGAACTTTGTACCAGGCCGGTTGTCACTCGGAACGTCAGTCTCATCGACCTGGAACTGTACATAGGCACTGGTGATGACGGCCCCTTGCGGGATGTCAATGTTGTTGAAGCGCATCCCGACAAGCTGGTTAAGGGCGGGCTCACCCTCTTCGGTTATCTCGATGTCCGAGCTGCCCAGATCAATCGCACCAGTCGCCACATCTTCCTCGGAATCGTCCTCGCCGGCAGCGACCCGGACTTCGAGAACAGCTCCCGGGGCGACATTTGCGAAGACAAGGCCCAGCACTAAAAGAAAGGAAGTTAAAAATATTAGTTTCTTACACATAATAGTCCTCCTGTAATTGAAAATATTGTGAATTTTGTTTTAGCTACACACCAAAACATCTGTTGTTATTGACAAGCTAAAAATAGAGATTCAGCGCCTGGTTGTGCCGGTTTGAAAACAACCTTCACGCAAGCAACAAAGAATCTTCACCGAATTCTGTGCTTATAAAAAATGACTTTTATTGTAGGAGAAGTTTTTGATACCTCTGTGCGGAAGCTGACCTTTAGCTGCAAGTTTAAATAGAAATACTCCACCTCCGAGGTATCAACCTCACACCAAATCCATTCCTCACCTAATACGTTAGGTGTTTGCCCAGGAACTATGGATCTTCTATATGCCGGAAATTCAATACTAAGAATCCCGACATTACTACTTATACCAGATTATCCACCTTCACTTCAAGGAAAAAAACGAATTTTTAGGGGGAATTTTTCATTCCTATTTATGAGAATTATTCTTTATCCCGTCAGATATCAAGTGATAAATTCTGGAAAAAGCTCTAACTGGGTTTAATTTTGCACTTTTCCCACCAGTCTTCCCACATAGCCGCCATTTGTTTGACCTTCTGTGGATATTGCAGGGCGAGATTGTTCAATTCCGTTCTGTCTTTCTCAAGGTCGTAGAGCTGCCAGTCGGCCTGACCGAGACGAACAAGTTTCCATTTGCCTGTGCGAACGGCCTTGGCCTTGCTGAACTGCCAGAAAAGTACATCATGTCCCTTCCTTTGTTTTCCTTCGAAAATCGGCAGTAGTGATTTGCCCACCGGAGATTTTAACTTTCTGCCGTTGAGCTGTTCAGGATAGACAGCCCCGGTAATTTCCATGAACGTTTGAAGAATGTCAATGATATGTCCAACCTGGCTGGTTATGGTTCCCGGTTTGATAACGCCGGGCCAGGAAGCTATGAAGGGCGTGCAGGCGCCTCCCTCATAGTCTGTGGATTTATATTTTCTGTACGGTGCGTTGCTGGCGTTGGCCCAGGGCGGGCCTAACGCGCGATAGCCTGCGACCGGTCCGGGTGGTATATCGGGAGTTGTATCCGGTGTTTCAGGGCAGCCGCCGTTGTCGGCATGAAACAGTATGAGCGTGTTGTCCCATTTGCCAAGCTCTTTGATTTTTGCAAACACCCTGCCTATCCCCTGATCCATTCGGTCAATCATAGCGGCATAAACCGCCATTTTCAAATCGGCTTCGTCCTTTTCGGATTCGCTTAGTGACTCCCAGCTCGGGACGGCCTCATCTCGCGGTGAGAGTTTATACTTCGCATCGAGCATGCCCATCTTTATCTGCCGCTCATGGCGCTGCCGGCGAAGTTTGTCCCAGCCGATTTTGTATTTGCCGCGGTATTTGGCGATGTCGGCAGGCCAGGCGTGCAGCGGATAATGCGGCGCGGTATAAGGCATATAAAGCAGAAACGGCTTGTTCTCATTGCTGTATTCTTCAAGCCGCTCGATTGCATAATCCGTGAAGGCGTCGGTGGTGTAGAAGTTCTTATCTTCGGGGACGTATCCCATGATAGCTTTGCCTTCAATGGCCCAGCGGCGTGGCGCCGGTCTTTTACGGCCGGGCTTTGGCTCGCCGGGCCGGGCCTCGATTCCGGGATTCCAGTAATTACAGCATCCATCTGCAAGACCGTAATACCTGTCGAAGCCGCGCGTAGTCGGTAACGGTTTTTGATGCCATTTGCCGGAGATGATTGTTCGATAACCTGCGGTGCGCAAGACCTCTGCGAAGGTGGCACCGTACTCCATATTCTGCACACCTACCGCATGTTCATATTGGCCGGTCAGAAGGGATGCCCTTGTCGGGCTGCACTTGGCGGCGTTATAAAACTGCGTGAACCGCATTCCGCCGGCCGCTAATCCATCGAGGTTAGGTGTTTTGATTTCTCCGCCGAAACAGCCGATATCGGAGTATCCCAAATCATCGGCCATGATAAGGACGATATTAGGTTTTTTGCCTCGGTAGCCAGAGCCTCTTTGAGCTATGGCCTTCGAGCATCCGGGTAAAGCCAATGATGTAATCCCTATACCTAATGTTTTCAAAAAATCACGTCTTGTTTGATTGACTTTATTCATATCGTTCTCCTGGTGAAAAGTTCTACCATCTCTTTTTGTTATAGTTTGATAATTAAAGACCATTTTTCCTTCGCCATCGAAACTTCTTTTCCTCTTTGTAATTTTGGTAAATCCCAAAACAAAGCAAGGGGCCACCAATGATTGGGCTTAAGAATGTGATACGATACCCACTGAAGAAAAGCATGACACCTAAAAAGATCGAAGCTAATATCAGAAAAGAAAGAAAGCCATATAGAAGAGGTTTCGGTGTTCTTCTATCAGGCTGTCTTTCAAATCCCAATCCGGTTAGAAACGCTTCTTGTCTGTCCTGTGGCAGTGATTTTGAGAAGAATACGATATCGGAATCTCTGAACACTTTTAGTGGATTTAATTGTGCATTACATCTTATGCACTCAATCTTATGAGAGTCCATATCTACACTGAAGTCTTTCAGTTTGTTTTTACACTCCGGACATCTGCATTTTCTTTTCCAATTCATATCGTTTTGGAATCTCTATCCATTACTCCGGATGTCCCCAGACCTTTGGTACTTTGAAGTCTTTTGGCATTTTGTTCGGGGGGATATTGGCCGGAACAGCCTCTTTGGCATAATGTTCAAGTCTGAGTTTTAGTTCCTGGAATTTCTGCGGGTATTTGTCAGCCAGGTTGCTCTTCTCGTATGGGTCGTCTGCGATGTTGAAAAGCTCAAAGACTTTTTTATCGACGGGGCCGGTATTATTTGCCCCGATGCTGCCGTTGTAAACCAGCTTCCAGTCGCCCCGGCGAATTGCCCCGGCGGCAGCGGTGACGTTATGAAGTATCTCTTCGTGGGGCGAGGGCTTGCCATCGGTGATTGTCGGCCAGGCGTCTTTGCCGTCAATCGGTAATGGCTGTTCGAGCCTTGCGCCGGCAAGCTTAATCAGTGTCGGATACATATCGACAATATGAAGCGGCTCTTTGACGACAGCCCCGGCCTTGATGACATCCGGCCAAAGTGCAACAGCCGGCACACGTATTCCTCCTTCATACAACTGCGCCTTATGTCCGCGCAAAGGCCCGTTATCAGCCACGCCTTGCACGCCACCGTTGTCTGAGCAGAATATTATCAGGGTATTGCGCTTTAAGCCTCGCTCTTGCAGGGCCTTGACTATTCTGCCAATAGCGTCATCCATAGATGTCACCATAGCGGAGTATATGCGGCGTCTTTTGTTCGTTATGTGCTTGTACATATCGATATAAGGTTGCGTCGCCTGAAACGGCGAGTGCACGGCGTTGAAAGGTACATACAGAAACAGCGGGCGAGATATATTGTGCTCTTTGATTATACGAACCGACTCATCTGCAATCAGGTCGGTTGAGTAGCCTTCTTGTCGCAACGGCCGGTCATTTCGATGCCAGTCTAATCCGCCGTCCCGAATATGTGTGAAATAATCGAGCGCGCCGTTGTAGTGACCGTACTGATGGTCGAAACCGCGGGAAGTCGGCAGGTACTGCGAGCTTAGGTGGCCGAGGTGCCACTTGCCGCAAATAGCGGTTGTGTAACCGGCTTCCTTCAGCGCCTCCGCCAAAGTGCGTTCTTCCAAAGGCAGTCCGTGCTTAGCCCATGGCCGGACGACTCCTATCTGCAAGCCGCAGCGAATTGGATATCGACCTGTCATAAGAGACGAGCGGGTCGGCGAGCAGACGGGCTGAACATAGAACTGATCGAGCCTTGTCCCTTCACGAGCCAGTTTGTCTATGTGGGGCGTCTTGATATCGCCGCCCTGATAGCCGACATCCTTAAAACCCAAATCATCAGCTAAGATAAACACAATGTTTGGCTTTTTGGAGATCCGTTTTGCGTTTGTTGCATTAAGGCATTTGGGTAAAACTGCGGACGCAGCGCCCAGCCCTAAAATTTTCAGAAAATCACGTCTCGTCGGATTGACTCTATACATACCTTTCTCCTTGTGCAAACAATTGCTGCGACAACTCAATTAGCTGTCGCCCTGTAATTATATATTCTAAACGTTTCGCCAAAGTTTTTCAAATGTTGTATAATCTTCTCTGTGGTTGCTGTTGGGTTGGAGTGATTATATTTAATTAAGGTACAGGCAAATGAAGCTAACACGAAGGCAGTTTCTTAGAAGCACTTTACTTGGCTCAGTGCCCGGTGCTTGTGCACTATCACTTGGCTGCTTGCCTGCGTTGTCGTCCCGAACAAATAGACAATCGAGACCGAACATCATAATCATTATGGCCGATGATATGGGTTTTTCGGATGTTGGCTGTTTTGGCGGAGAGATTCGCACGCCGAACCTGAACGGGCTGGCTGCAAATGGTTTACGCTTTACACAGTTCTATAATTGTGCGCGCTGCTGTCCGACGCGGGCGTCTCTTATGACAGGTCAATATCCGCATAAAGTTGGCCTGGTACAGAACGGCAGGGACCTAACACGAAACGGAATTACCATCGCCGAAGCTCTCAGGCAGGCGGGATACCAAACTGCAATGGCGGGCAAATGGCATCTGTCCAGAACAGTTCCGCTGGCGAACAAGGAACTGCATCAAAAATGGCTGGACCATCAGTATGACCCGGGTGAGCCTTTTGCTCCGCTTGAAACGTATCCGGCCAATCGTGGATTCGACAGGCACTATGGTGTGATTTGGGGTGTAATCGATTACTTCGATCCATTTTCGCTTGTCGATGGTACAGAGGCTATAAAGACTGTGCCTGATGACTATTATTTTACCGATGCGGTTACGGCAAAATCAGTGGAATATATCGGAGAGTTCAGCCGGACCGATAAGCCGTTCTTTTTATATGTTGCGCACTGTGCGCCGCACTGGCCTTTGCATGCACGACCGGAGGATATCGCCAAATATAAGGACACTTACAAGGCCGGCTGGGAAAAACTGCGCCGTGAGCGTTATCAGCGGATGTTGAAGGCGGGATTATTCGACAAAGAAAATACGCCTTTGCCGCCAATACAGGGTAAGGGAAGGAAGTGGGAGCAGCTTTCCGAAGAGGAAAAAGAATTCCAGGCGGCAAAGATGGCAGTACATGCGGCAATGATAGACCGCATCGACCAGGGCATCGGAGATATCGTCAGCACCCTTAAAGCAACCGGCCAGATGGAAAATACAGTAATCTTTTTCCTCTCGGACAACGGCGCCTCGCCGGAGGTACCGCAGCAGCCGGGGTACGACCGCAGCTCACATACACGGGATGGCCGCAAAATCCGGTATAAGGGTATTTTCGAGCCCGGTTCGGAAACGACCTATACCGGCATCGGGCAGGCCTGGGCCAGTGCGTCTAATACGCCTTTCCGCTACTGGAAAAAGGAATCTTACGAAGGCGGCTGTCATACGCCTTTGATAATTCACTGGCCCAAAGGGCTCAAAACTAAACCCGGCTCAATCACGCAGCAGACGGGTCACGTTATGGATATTATGCCGACGTGTCTTGAGCTGGCAGGTGCGAGCTATCCGGCGCAATACAAAGGCCATAAATTGACGGCTCTGGATGGGAAAAGTTTATTGCCAATTTTCGCCGGAAACAAACGCAAAGAGCACGAGAAGGTTTTCTTCGAACATATGGGCGGTCGGGCTGTTCGTATGGACGACTGGAAACTGGTTGCCCTCAAAGACGAGCCCTGGCGGCTTTACAATTTGGCTGAGGATAGAACCGAGACCAACGACCTTGCAGCAGAGCATCCCGACCGTGTCCAAGCGATGAGTGCCGAATGGGAAAAATGGGCCGGACGGGTTGGTTTATAAATCTCTTTGGATAATGCACATAGGGTTTAGTGAGATATATGGATAGATACAAATTGATACTGAGGGCTTTGAGTGGGCATTGGTCCGATAAGGATATATAGAAAACTCACCACCGATTAATAGCGGTGAGTTTTCTATAAATTGTAACTAATGACGAGCCCTTATTAGGGCGTTTTTTATATTGGCCCCCCTGCTTCTTGCCAGAGGCAAGAAGGGGGGTTCAAATACTTCTATGGTGCCGGATAGTACATTTCTCCCTGTTGCGGAGTCAGGTTATAAGAAGGCAGGCCGTACCGAAGCTGCTGCTTGGCGATTTCGGCGAGCCTAATATGATTTTCTTGGCAATCAGAGGCCACTGGGTCGATGCACCCTGTTACTGTGATGGCTAAGAAAAGCCCAATTATCAGGATTAATACCTTTAGTACAGTAAGATTCTTATGTTTTTTCATCATTCTCCCCTTATATAAAAACTCCATTAGTTCTTGTTTACACTGGTTAAGTACCGCAGGCAGGAATGCTTTGTACATACAAAGCTGTACTGACCACCCCAGTAAGTATAATTATACACGATTATATAAAAAAGTCAAGAAAAAAGTAGCATTAGTCAGCATAAATCTCTGAGTTTGAGGGAAATTACGCTTGAGATAGCAAGGATTATTGCTATAATAGAGTATTATCAGCAGTATCGTACGATTATTACCGATGGGATGGGAGCACAGCCACGATCTTTGGAGAAAGGGCGATAAGACATAAATGAGTAACCACCGGTGGTATCTTTGGAATCTTTTGGCGTTGATTTGCGTGGTTACCTTGTGCACTGCCCGGCCCGGCCTGGGTCTTGTGGTGAGCGAAGTTATGTACAACCCGGCCGCCGATGAAGGGCAGCTCGAGTTCATTGAGTTGTATAATAATAGAGCTGTTTTTGAAGACATTACAGGGTATGCGTTCACGAACGGTATTAGTTACGTGTTCGAAACCGAAACTATTATAGGGCCTAAGGAGTTTCTGGTAGTGGCACAAAATCCTGCGGCCCTGGAGGCGGCTTACGGCATCAATGGCGCCCGCGGCCCTTTTGAGGGTCGGTTAAGCAATGATGGTGAAAGGATCGAGTTGTCCAGTGCCAACGGGGAGATTGTCATTTCATTACGATACGACGATGGAAGGCCCTGGCCGGCCTCAGCCGACGGGGCGGGGCACTCGCTGATTCTCGCCAGGCAGGGGGGGGATCCGGAGGAGGCTTCAACCTGGTCTGCCAGCACGTATATCGGCGGTACGCCGGGCAAGCCGGATACGGTACAGGCTGGTTCCGAAGACCCCACGCTGGTAACGCTCGTGGATGTGGGCCATCCCGGGCGTTATTTCAAAGGAACCGAGGAACCGTCGCCGGAACGAGGCGGATTAATCACCACGGCCTGGACACGGCCTGAGTTCAACGATGACACCCAAACAACTGCGTGGCTCGATGGGCCTAACGGGTATGGTTACAGCAACAATTCCAATGAGCTTCAGTTAATCCGCACCGAGCTGAACGATATGAGTGGAAACTATATGTCCGTATATGCGCGCCTGCGGTTTACATTGACGGCAAACCAAATCAATTCCTTTTCACAATTATGGGCTGAGGTCCACTATGACGATGGTTTTGTCCTGTATCTTAATGGTAGGCGAGTAGCGGACTCCGGGCAAATCTCCGGAAATCCCCCGCCTTTCGACCAGAGCGGCGGGCCTGCAACGGAGCCGCCTATGGCTAATGTGAATCTGAGCGACAGAATAAGCCTGCTTGTTCCCGGCGTAAATGTCCTTGCAATCCAGGCCCACAATGCGACTATTTCAGGCAGTTCGGACTGTCTTGGATGCCCGATACTCCAGGCGATTGTGGATGAGTCTGCCGCCAGCGGCGATCCCGGCGCACGTGTTGTGATAAACGAGCTGCTGGCCAACAGCGATTTGCCCCCGGGAGCGGACTGGATAGAACTATACAATCCGGGTCCTGCCGCTGTAGATCTCAGCAACGTCTATTTAAGCGACGACCGGCTCAACCTGCTTCAATACAAAATCCCTGACGGGGTCGTGCTGCAGCCGGGGCAGTTTTGGGCTGTCACGGAAGGTATGAGTGCCGACGGGTTTGCCTTTGGGCTGGTGGACTTTGCCGGTGAGACGATTTATGTCACAGCGGCCACAAATGGTCCGGCGCCGGAACCGCTCTGCGTTTTGGACGCAGTGCGCTATGACATCTTAGAGCCGGAGGTAACTTTCGGGCGGTTCCCGGACGGCTCCGATTACTTCGGATATCTGAGTTCCGCTACTTTTCAAGGGCCGAATACAAAACCATTTATTAATGATATCGTTATTAACGAGATAATGTACCACCACGCTATCAGCGATGAGCGCTACGAGTATATAGAGCTGTATAATCGGGGCCCGAGATCTGTCTCGCTTGGCGGCTGGGCCTTCACCGACGGTATTAGCTACGATTTCGAGAATGGCGCCGAGATACCGCCGGGCTCGTATCTGGTCGTGGCCAAGGACCCAAACCTGCTCGAAAGCGTGTATGATAATCTGGTTGTCGGGGTGAATCTTCTCGGGCCGTACTCGGGAAGTCTGAATGATCACAGCGAGACTGTCCGGTTGTCGTATCCGATTGAAGAAGTGAATCCGGACACCGGCGAGGTGTATATGGTCACGGCGGACGAGGTTACCTATTTCGACGGTGGTCGATGGCCGATGTGGTCTGACGGCCAGGGGGCCAGCCTTGAGTTGCGCGATCCTTACAGCAATAACAACACCCCGGATGCCTGGGCCGACAGCGATGAGAGCGGCAAGACTGCATGGGAGCCATTTTCATTTACTATCGATGGGGATGATTCCAGGTACACTCACGATCAAGTCAACGTCTTCGGGCTTATACTGCTCAACCGGGGTGAGGTGCTCCTCGATGACCTCGATCTGAATATTGACTCCAGCAGAGGAAGTATTCTTAAAAACAACGGCTTCGAGAGTGATACATCTCAGTGGCGAATGCTCGGCAATCACGTTCAGTCGTTCGTAACTATGGATGATAGTTATTCCGGATCCCGGTCGTTGCATCTGATTGCAACCGGTCATGGTGATCCCGGGGCAAATCGAATTAACCAGTCGATTTCCAGTATAAGAGCCGGCTCTGTCACATTCAGTGGATGGGCACGTTGGCTGCGGGGCAGCCGGTTTCTGCTCCTGCGTACGAGCCGGGAACGAGCGCCCGTCCAGCCGCCGCGACCGGCACATGTTGTTGAACTGAACATGCCTTTAAACCTCGGCACTCCAGGTCAGCAAAATACTGCGTTTGTGCCCAACCGAGGGCCTGATATTATGGAGGTGCGGCATGTGCCCGTCTTGCCCAGGGCCGGTGAACCCATTATTGTAACCGCCCGCGTTGCCGACAACGACGGCGTGGATTCAGTCGTACTCTACTCTGGTTCCGGGGGATTGGCAAGAATCACCAGCAGGGCCATGGTTGACGATGCATCTGGTGACGACCTTATTGCCGGGGACGGTATCTTCACGGCTACGATCACGGGTTCCCCCAGCGGAACTATGCATGCGTTCTATATCGAGGCCTCGGACGGCTCGGCCTCTACACGGTTCCCCACCAAACTGGGACCATCGGCGGATGTGCCCGAAAGGACCTGCCTGGTTCGTGTCGGTGATACGCTTGTGAACACCCGGTTTGCCACATACCGTATCTGGCTCTCTGATGAGGTTATCAGCACGTTTAGGTCTCGTCCCAATCTCTCGAACGAGCTGATGGATTGCACTTTCGTTTACAATGACTCCGAGGTATTTTACAATGTCGGAATACGTTTCCGCGGCAGCCCGTTTCTAAGAAGCGGCTCAGGCCGCGATCCCCGCGATAGATATGCCTATCGAATTGACTTCAATCCTGACCAGAGATTCGGAGAACGCCAGGAAATTAATCTCGACAATACCGAGGGAAGCAGCCGCGGCCCGCTTCAGGAACGCGCATCATACTGGTTCTATTCGCAAATGGGCCTGGAGTTCTCGACGCAGGAGTATGTGCGCGTAATCATCAACGGCAGAAGCCACGCCAACTACGAAGACGTCCGGAAAATCGACGGCGATTATATTCGCCGGTGGTTTCCGAACGATACCGACGGCTACATTCATAAAATCGATGACTACTTCGAATATTCGGCCAACGGCACGGCCCATACCAATCTTGACGAAGGATTAAAGTATGACAACAGGCACCCGCTGCTTCCAGAGACCTATCGCTGGGGATTTGAAAAACGCTCGCATCGAGAACACGACAACTGGGAGCATCTGTTCGATTTTGCAGTTGCGATGAACACACCTTCGAACAATTCGAGATACGAACAGGCGATTGAATCGGTCATCCATCCCGAACATTTTGCTAAGGTGCTGGCGATTCGTCATGCAGTAGGCGACTGGGACAGCTATGGATACACCCGCGGCAAGAATAACTATTTCTACTATGCACTTCCGGAGGGCAAATGGTATCTCCTTCCCTGGGACATCGACTTTACACTCGGGTCTGGCCATGGGCCCAGCACAAATTTATTTTCCGTGAATTCCGGGCAATTCCCGGAGGTCAATCAGTTTCTAAGATACCCCAAATACAGGCAGATGTACGAAAAGGCTTTTGCCGAGCTTGTGAACGGCCCGTGGCAGACATCGTA
>JACKQG010006150.1_pt1 | contig 12859 bp, 9 predicted proteins | sample 8237621 | NCBI WGS metagenome assembly JACKQG01 (sample SAMN15677084, study PRJNA649215) | marine metagenome | biome: marine; feature: Black Sea; material: saline water; isolation source: suspended particulate matter (SPM) from the Black Sea western gyre | collected 2013-06-09/2013-06-10 | depth...
AGTTCACCCCCCTGCAGGAAATCAGGGAAAGTTCAAAGGGTTCATCTCGCAGTATCTTCTTCTGTGCCTCCAGAAGCTCGACAAAATTATGGGGCATGATTTTAGTTGCCATTCCCACAGCAATACCTTCAACCCCCTGCAGGAGAAGAAGGGGAAGCTTGGCCGGAAGACAGACAGGTTCCTGCATACGGCCGTCGTACGAATCAACGAATTCGGTGAGATCCTTATTAAAAAGAGCCTCTCTGGCCAAGGGAGAAAGACGGCACTCGATATATCGGGCAGCAGAGGCTCCGTCACCAGTAAAGATGTTGCCAAAATTCCCCTGTCGCTCAATAAGAAAGCCCCTGTTGGCCAGATTCACCAAAGCCCCGAAGATTGACTGATCCCCATGGGGATGCAGTTTCATGGTTTCACCAACAACATTGGCAACTTTGCAGAACCTGCCGTCATCCATATTGTACAGGGTTTGCATGATCCTCCGCTGCACAGGCTTCAGGCCATCGGCCATATCGGGGATAGCACGCTCCCTTATGACGTATGATGTATAATCAAGAAAATTCTCGTTGAAGAGCTGATGCAGCTCTCCATAATCTGTTACTGTTTCCATTTAGTTTCTTTCGACCAGATGATCCATAATAAATGCTTTGCGATCCGGAGTATTTTTTCCCATATAAAAGCTAAGCAGTTTCGGCACATTACTGAGTCGATCAATGCTGACCTGCTGAAGGCGCATATTGTCTCCGATAAACTGCTTGAATTCTTTGGGCGAAATTTCCCCAAGTCCCTTGAAGCGGGTAATTTCAACCTGCTTATTTGATTGACCCCTGCCGCTGAGAGTCTTTTCTGCCGCCTTTTTCTCCTTTTCCGAATAACAGTACATGGTATCCTTTTTATTCCTCACCCTGAAGATTGGTGTATCCAGAATATAAATATGACCGCGTTTCACAAGATTTTCGTAATAATGAAGGAAGAAAGTAAGAAGCAGGTTCCTGATATGCAATCCGTCAACATCTGCGTCTGTGGCCATGACAATCTTGTCATAGCGGAGGTTGCTCAAGGAGTCTTCAATATTTAAGGCCCGCATCAGGTTATACATCTCGTCATTTTTATATAAAAGAGCCATGGACTGCCCAAAAACATTCATGGGTTTACCTTTCAAGGAAAAGACAGCCTGGGTCATGGGATCGCGGGACGAAACAATGGAACCTGATGCAGATTGGCCTTCTGTAATAAAAACCATGTTTTCCTGACCAGGCTTGGAAGGCTTTTCTTTAGTCGGGTGATATTTACAGTCCTTGAGCTGAGGAACTCTGATTGCAACCTTGCGGGCTTTGGCCTTTGCATCCTTTCTAACGTGCTGCAGCTCCTTGCGGAGTTTTTCGTTCTGCTGGATTTTATCAATCAGTATTTCTGCGACATCTGTGTGTTTATAGAGAGAATCACAGACAAAATCTTTAACCCTGTTGACAATGGATCCGCGAATATCGGTGTTACTCAGTTTATTTTTGGTCTGGGACTCAAAAATAGGGTCCTTCACTTTGACGGCAATGGTGGCGACAATTCCTTCCCTGACGTCATTTCCGGAAAATTTCTTTCCTGCAAATTCATTTACGCCCTTGAGAATGCCTTCCCGGAAAGCAGAAAGATGGGTGCCGCCCTCATTGGTATAGGTGCCGTTGACAAAGGCAAAATAATTTTCGCCATACCCCGCCGTATGACATAACGCAAATTCAAGAGTATCATCCTTGCCGTACAGAGGTTCATACAACTGACCATCTTCCACTTCATTATCAAGGAGATCAAGCAAGCCATTGACAGAATGAAAACACTCTTTATCAAGATAAAGTTTCAAGCCGGCATTTAGATAAGCATAGCGCCAGAGTCGCTTTCTAATGAAATTTTCCTGATACTGAAATTCTTCGAAGACACTTCCATCCGGGAAAAATTCAACCAGAGTGCCATTTGTTTCACTGCTTTCGCCTTCTTCTTTCTTAAGGAGAGAGCCTCGGGAAAAAAAGGCTTTGGCAAAATGACCATCTCGAAAAGAGGTCACGACAAAATTTTCAGAAAGGGCATTTACTGCTTTGGTTCCAACACCATTCAAGCCAACCGAAAACTGAAAAACATCTGTATTATACTTTGCTCCGGTATTGATGACAGAAACACACTCAACAAGTTTCCCCAGGGGAATACCTCTGCCAAAATCACGAATTGTTACTGTGTTCTGATCCTGGATTGAGATATTGATTTTTTTGCCGGAACCCATGATAAATTCATCAACACCATTATCAATAATCTCCTTCAGGAGGATATAGATGCCGTCATCGGGGTGAGAACCATTTCCAAGCCGACCTATGTACATGCCGGGCCGAAGCCTGATATGTTCAAGGGAACTCAGGGTTTTTATTTTTGTCTCATCATAAACAGTTGCAGCTGACATAGGATATATGCAAAATAGGTTAAATTTTTTTGATAAAAATTACAGATAAACGGGATAAAAGAAATATCAGACGTCTTTCTATATCTTTCTTTTCAGGCCCATGCAACCAAATTTGATGAAGGCTGGTACAGAGCCGCAAAAGAAAAGACAAAAAGAACTTTTCCTCACTAGTTTGATGGAGTAATGTTACTTAATTTATCTACTTTCTTCTCATCATAAAGGACTTCCATGGCAGAACAGGATATAAACAAACAACTTGGTACTACTGGCATTATCTGGAAACTCGAGGATCTCTACACATCTGTTAATGATCCGTCCATCGCTGAAGATATTGCGGCATGCGAAAAAGAAGCCTCAACCATTAAAGAAGAGTTCTCCGGCACAGTACACACCCTGTCAGCCATAGAGCTTGAGATACTTGTTGCCCGCCAGGAAGAGCTGGAAAAGAAGCTCTCAAAACTGGCCACCTATGCCTTCCTTAACTTTGCCACCAGGCTGCATGATGCAGAAGCCTCCGCTTTTCTGCAGAAAATAAAAGAAGTATCAAGCAGGATTGGAGCAGAAACCATTTTCTTTGAACTGGAATGGAGCAAGATTGACTCAGATGCGGCTCTATCCCTTCTCAGTTCCAAGGATATCAGACCCTTCCGCCACTACCTGGAAAATATTCGTCGATACACAGATCACCTGCTTTCACATCTCGAAGAAACCCTCCTGATCAAAAAGGCTCCCGTAGGCAGCAGCAGCTGGACAACTCTTTTTGAAAAAGTATTCGGCCATCTCAAGTTTGGCGAAAAAAAACGTACCGAAGAGGAAGTCCTTGCAGATCTATATAACCCGAATAGAGAAATCCGTAAACAGGCTGCCGACGATCTCACCTCCGGACTCCAGAGCCAATTGCATATATTAACGCACATATTCAATACGTTGCTGGCAGACAAAATGATTAATGATGACTTGAGACGCTATCCGTCCTGGGTCAGCACCATGAACCTTCATAATGAGCTGGATGATCAGACCGTTAATACCCTCATTGAAAGTGTCACTTCGCGTTACGATATTGTTCAGCGATATTATCACTTAAAAAAAGAGCTTCTCGGCCTGAAAGAATTGCACGATTATGACAGGTATGCCCCCCTTCCCCATCTCCCGAAGGATAAAATAACGTGGGATGAATGTAGAGAAACAGTTATTGACGGATTCCGGCAATTTTCACCAAAGATGGCAGAGATTTCTTCTTTTTTCTTTGACAGAAAATGGATTCATGCCCCTGTCACTGAAGGGAAACGTGGCGGCGCTTTCGCCCACCCCTGCATTCCGGGGATTCACCCGTATGTTCTGGTCAATTATACCGGAAATATCCGTGATGTCTCCACAGTGGCCCACGAACTTGGTCATGGTGTCCATCAGTTTCTGGCATCACAGCGCGGCTATTATAACAGCAAAACACCGCTTGTTCTCGCCGAAACAGCGTCTGTCTTTGCTGAACTGCTTATTTTCCATAACCAGCTCAAGTCATTATCAGACCCGGCAAAACAAAAAGCTTTTATCTGCCAGAAACTGGAATCAATTTTCGCAACCGTTTTCCGGCAGGTTTCCATGAACCGCTTTGAGGAGAAGATCCACAACACCCGGAGAGATTCAGGAGAACTTTCTGCAGGGCATTTTTCCAGCCTCTGGCTTACCACACAAAAAGAAATGTTTGGAGACAGTGTGGTTCTTACTGAAAACTATTCCTCCTGGTGGTCCTATATTCCTCATTTTCTCCATTCTCCGGGATACGTATATTCATACGCTTTCGGTGAACTGCTGGTCCTCGCCCTCTATAATCTGTATACGCAAGAAGGAGAGACCTTCATTCCCAAATATATGAACCTGCTCAGTCAGGGCGGCAGCAAATCGCCTTATGAACTGCTGGCGCCTTTTAATGTTGATCTTAACGATAAACAATTCTGGCTTGGCGGATTACAGGTGATTGACAATATGCTGCAGCGTATAGAGTAAATTTGCAGAATGAATCGTACAGCAAAAATACTTATTATTCTCCTGCTGGTTCTTTTCTCTGTTTGCTGGATTACTCCTTATCTCATTCACACCCAGCACATCAGGACGGCTCTTGTTGAACGTATCAGCAGTTCAGTCAAAGCAGAAACAACTGTTGAAAAGATCAGGTGGCGCTGGCTTCCCCTGCCCCATGTCACCTTGTATGATTCCCATATACATAATGATGATTTCGACCTCAATATTCCCAAGACGAGAATCTACCCAAACTGGTTAGCGCTTTTCAATCAAAAGGTCACTGTTGGACGAATCTATCTCCAGGAACCTGAATTTTCAGCGCATCCTTCTTTCTTCAGTGCCACAGGAACTTCTTCTTTTATTTTGCCCCAGGCAAACCTTGTTATCCATGATGGATCCCTGAAGGCCGATCTGCCTGATTTCAAGGGGGTAAAGCACCAGACAATCCATTTTGAAAACACCAACATGAACCTGCGCAACAGCGGTGATCATGCCACTTTTACATTGCAGAGCAATTCTTCCTTTTCTGATTCCCTCAAAATCAGCGGCAAATATTTATTTGGAAGTAAAGAATTTTCAACCAAGAGCATTATCAAGAAATTCCAATTAGATAACATCCTGACCCATGGCAACAGTTGGATTTCCCCTCTTCCCTCCGATGTTGACATGGAATTTGACCTTATAGGCCAAGGAACTGAAGAGTTACGGATACTTTTCAGCGGTAATATTCCTGATTTCAGCGTTCAACGCCTCGAGGATAAAGCAGAATTCCACTTTGACACTGCAGATTTCGTCTTTGAGAAAAATAGCGACAGCCTCAAACTCAATCTCATCAACCTGCAACTCGCCAATCCCGGACTGCAGTTGTCCGGCGAAATAGAAGAATATTACACTGCAGATCTTGAAGAACCCTCCTATCTCCTTGATTTAAAATCACGCAACATTAACCTCAATGAGGTGCGAACCAAACTTCTTGCCTTACTGGGTGACACATCAATAACCTCGACAATATGTGACATTGTTCGCGGCGGCCGGGCAACGAGCGCCTCTTATACATTCAATGCCCCCCTTTCTGGCTTTTCCCACATTGAATCAATGGCAATAAAAGTAGATGTTGCTTCCGCTGATATTCATGTTCCCGCAGTAAACCTGGACCTGAAGCAGGCATCAGGTCCCATTCAAATCATCGATGGTGACCTATCTGGAAAGGGCCTCTCCACATGGCTCGGAAACAGTTTCGGCAGCAATGGCTCGTTTCTTCTTGGCCTTGGTTCACACAAATGGGCTTTCAACCTTGATGTAGACATAGACGCTGATGTTTCTGAACTTCCCGGTACCCTTCACGACCTCATTGATGCTGATGTTTTCAAAAAGGAAATAGTACAATTTGCGGGAGCCGGACGCACAAAGGCCCACCTTCTTATAGGTGATGATCTCCGCGACTTTTCAGTCCTTGTTAATATAAATAATACCACTGACGCCGGAATATATTACGACAGGATCCCATGGCCCATAAAACTTGAGAAAGGATCAATCTACGTAATAGACAGCAAAGCTGTATGGAAGAATATTTCCGCTGTCGTCGGACCACACACAATCCAGGAAGTCTCAGGAGAAACATCATGGGAAGATGATGCTGTCCCGACGGAAATTAAGTCTTTGTCTGCCTCTATAAACACTGATTCCCTGCATCAGGAGTTACTCAAATACCCACAACTGGCTGATATAATAAATAGTCATCTGCAATCTGCAACCGGTGTTCTTGACATAAAACAGGGTGTGGTTAAGGGACCTTTTTTTGATCCTCGGAACTGGGATTATCAATTCAATACTGAATTTAGAGATGTTGTCTTTTCTACACCTCATCTTCCTGGTCCGGTCCAACTGACCACTGGAAGCGCCTTAATTCAGCCAGGAGCGATCCAGCTTGAAGAAATGGATACCACATTTCTCAACAGTCCTTTATCGCTTACCACTGTTCTCAATCAGCAGCAAAACAAGAACTGGCAAGGCTCTCTTACTGTCAATGGCCCGTTAACCATAGCGCAGACCAACTGGCTTCGAGCCAAAAGATGGCTCCCGGAACAGCTTTTACCAACCACCCCTTCCAATCTTGACAATTTTGATCTTACGTGGGGTGAACATACGCATACCGCCAAAGGCACTGTATCAAATACCACCCTTTCAGGAACACCGGCCAGGGCTGATTTTGCCTTTCACTCAGATACGGCAGGCCTTCAGAATCTTGTTATTGAGCTGGAAAACGAAAATGAGCGGGGACAGTTGTCAATTTTGAAACCTTCAACACCCTCCCTGCCTGCAAAAATCAGCTGGAAAGGACTTGTCAGCCAGCAGACACTCTCTGCAATTTTTGATAAACAGCATACATATAGCGGTCAGCTCTCAGGCGACTTTATGATTACCCTCCCTGTTGGCAACACTCCCCTTAACATTGACGGCCAGGTTAGTGTTAACAACCTCCAGCGAGGATGGGGAGAACAGCTCCGGCAAATTTCAATTCAATCCCTGAACCTCACGGGAAAAGGCAACGAACTCTTTGTTAATAATATGGATATTGAATATCAGAATGAGACGGCCTTTATTTCAGGAAAACTCCTGTTTACACCCAGCAATGTTCATCTCGACCTGCAACAGAAGGCAACAACTCTTAGCGAGCAAAAATTATCAGATTTTATTAATGATCTTTCCAGTTTTTTTGGTAAATTTGATGTGATCACTGAATCGGACAACAATGAAAAACCGAAAACGGTATCCATCCTTTCCGGCCTGATACATCTCCAGGCTGACAAGTTTCTTCTGGATGCCGCCAGCAATGAAGAAAAAGATGATGTGTATGTAATCGAACCGCTGCAGGCTACAGTTGACCTGTCAAACCCACAGGCGACAACTTTAAACATCTCCGACTCCCTGATATGCTCCCTGCCGCTTGAAGGGACTTTGCAGTGGACAGACACTTACACTCAAAAAGATTTCAATCTTGCCCTTCCTGAAGAACAGACTCTCTTTTTTCAGAAATTTCTCCCCTGTGTCGGGGTAAAGAAAAAATTTATAGAAGGCGCCTTTAATGTCAATGGAACCATTACCGATACAGACGGCGACCTGACCGCCGGAAGTTTCACCCTGACATCAACCAACGGCACTCTCTGGCGTCTTGTTTTTCTTTCGAAGATATTTCAGTTGATTAATTTTACGGATTTGTATGAAGGACTTTTCAGTAAAGGGTTTCCATATACTGTTCTTGACCTGAATGCTCATATAAAAAACAATCTTCTGATCTTTGACAAAGCTGTTATTGAAGGCCAGGGACTCAATCTTATGATACAGGGCTCGGTCAACCTCAAAAATTCAGAAGCAAATCTTATAGTCTTTATTATTCCATTCAAATCAATTGACGCCATCATAAAGAACATCCCACTGGTTGGCAAATTTATCAATAGACTTGTCGGCGGCAAAAAAGGGCATATTATAACTATACCGGTAGAAGTATCCGGCAACATTAAAGACCCCGTTGTAACACTCATGTCTCCAAAGGCAGTGGGCAGTTCTGCTATAGATTTCATTCTCGACACCATTACATTTCCGCTGGACGTATTGCCGGATTTTTCATACGAAAAGAAAGAGGTTGAAGTATGGATTCCGGAAGAAAAGAGTGACGAGACACCGTCAGCGAGTGAAAAAAATGAAAGGAGTGAGAAATGATTATTCAGATAATCGGTATACTTTTTGTTGTCTTTGGAACAGTGGTCTCACTTGGATTCTGGATTCCCGGGCTGATAGACAGGAACAGGCTGCGTGAAATCATGGGGAGCCGCTTTCCCATGATCTACTTTATCTACTTTACTAATGGACCTTTTCTGCTGCTGCTGGGGTTTATATTATTAACATTCTTCAGGCAACCTTCAGGATAGATGTGCGGCTTGGAAAATCACAGCATCCCATATCCGGTCAGCGGTCTCATCCTTGGAAAGAAGCGGCAACTCATGAACACCTCCAAAGCGATCCAGCAGCGTCACCCTGTTTGTATCAACGGAAAATCCAGCGTCATCGGCGGATATATCGTTAACAACAATACAATCGAGGTTCTTCTCCTGAAGCTTCCTTTTACCCTCTTCCAGAACCTTCTGGCTCTCTGCTGCAAATCCAACCAGAATCTTGGGATTTCTTTCAGTTTTATTGCGCTCGCCTAGTTCAAAAAGGATATCACTGTTTCCAGCCAGTTGCAGTTGAAGTTCTGATCCCTGTTTTTTTATTTTCTGCGCCATGGTGCTTGCCGGCCGAAAATCAGAAACAGCAGCTGCCTTGACGATAATGTCAGCATCATCAAATCGGCATATCACCTGATCGTACATTTCCAGGGCAGTTCTTACGTGAACGATTGAAACATCCGGTGGATCAGCAAGGTGGGTAGGACCGGCAACAAGTGTTACTCTCGCCCCTCTCCTTCTGGCCGTTCTGGCCAGAGAATACCCCATTTTCCCTGAAGATCGATTGCTTAAATACCGGACAGGATCAAGCGGTTCTTCTGTAGGACCGGCAGTGATGAGTATGGACCTGCCTGTCATATCCTGGGCAGTAATGGCGCCCAGACAGGCTTCAGACACCGATTCCCATTCAGGCAGGCGACCTGGTCCTTCTTCTCCACAGGCCATGGTGCCGGTGGCTGGGTTCACTACAGTATACCCATATTCTTTGAGTCGCTGGAGATTTGCCTGGGTGGCAGGATGAAGATACATATTACTGTTCATTGCTGGACAGACAATAATGGGGACCTTGGCGGCAAGCACTATTGCAGACAATAAATCATCAGCAAGCCCGCCTGCCATCCTGGCAATAGTTGCGGCTGTAGCAGGAGCGACAAGAATAAAATCATTTTTCCTGGCAAGGTTTATATGGGGTATATCTTCTTCACCGACCGGATCAAACATTTTCACATAAACCCTGTTTCCGGAAAGAGCGGCAAAGGTAAGAGGTGAAACAAATTGAGCCGCAGATTCAGTCATAACGACGGTAACCTGGGCGCCCGCCTTTGAAAGCGAGCGCACCCAGTCACATACCTTGTATACGGCAATGCTTCCCGTAATGCCTACAAGGATATTTTTACCGGAGAAAGAAGAGGACATGAGCAGCCTTATTTAGATGTCGCAAGGTTTTCAGAAACATAAATATATACTTCTGTGTTCATGCTCAGTTTGCTTTCCGTAATTGAAATCATGCATGTCTTTTGATGTTTTGTGAAAATGAGCAGGCTGTTTAATGATTTTACTGAACCGGAAAGAGTCCAACCCTTCTGGGGCATGCTGTTTTCAAAAAATTCAACAAGAGAATTCACCTCAAGCCGCCCCTGATAATTCAAGATGCCGCCATTGAAACTCTCTGATTTGATATACATGCTTTCTGCTCTATCAAGAGCAAGTCCATCAGGTATAAGAACTTCCTTGAAGTCCCTTGGGTAAAATGGTTGTGACTCAGGGACTAAGGCCGAAACATTCTCTTCCGAAGCAGTGTCAAAATAAGCACAGCCCTGAACACCAACAGCAAGTAAAGCCAGTACAAGATAAGCCATCAAACTCTGTAATCCTTTCATCAATAGTCCTCCCTAAAATTTTTTCAAAATGAAATCATCCAGATCTTTTCTGTTTGATTTTTGATTGCGATGGGCCGGATGGCCAATGGCCATGACAGCCATGAGATCGAAATCACTGCTTAAGCCAAGAATCGTATTTACTTCATTTTTATTTTTCAGAATCTGACCGATCCAGACAGCTCCCAGTCCCAATGCCTCAGCGGCAAGCAACATGTTCTGAAGACATGAACCGGCAGCCTGATGATCTTTCACTTCATCATACATGGCATTCGTGTCAAGATAAACAGCTATAAGAGCGGGAGCTCCAAGAATAATATGAGTGTACACTGTCGTCAGACTGAGTTTTTCACGAATAGAATCTTCCTGGATGATCACAAATCGCCATGGCTGGTTATTCTTGCCCGAAGGAGCCCATATTCCAGCTTTGACGATCTCTTCTAAATCTGCAGAAGAAACTTTTTCCTCTGTATACTCGCGAATACTTCGCCGTGAATAAATTGCTTCCAATACCGGATAACTCATGGCAGATAATACCTTTTTCCTGTTCTCAGATTTAAGTAGAAAGCTTACGCCATTAGGACTATATTTATGTGTTATACTTATACGTTATTCTTAAAACAAATAAAAAAATGAAGCAATCATCTTCGTGACAACAAACGATTAAATCTCTCCATGACTAAAAAGAAAAAAAATATACCCCTTCCTGAATTATCCACGGGGATCAGTGCCATTGACACTCACTGTCATCTCGATATGGATGCCTATAAAACGGATCTTGATGATATAATTTCCAATGCCCAGAATGCCGGTGTTTCTAAAATAGTAACTATTGGAATTGATCTCAGGAGTTCACAAAAAGCCGTTGAACTGGCGTCACAATACAGCTGTATCTATGCAACGGTTGGCGTTCATCCTCACGACGCCAAGGATTTCAATGCAGAGACCGAGGCACTATTAAAACAGTTGGCCCTTCAGGAGAAAGTTGTCGCCTATGGTGAAATCGGACTTGATTATGTTAAGGAATATTCCCCCAAGGAAATTCAATTGACCGTATTCAGGAGACAGGTTGAAATTGCTAAAGAGCTCCATCTTCCTTTAATCATTCACGATCGAGAGGCCCACGAACATATATATCAGATTCTGAAGGACAACGCTCCATTCCCTGAAGGAGGGATAATCCATTGCTTTTCAGGCGATGCCTCGGATGCACAGCGTTTTATTGACCTCGGCTTTCTTATCTCCATTCCTGGGGTTGTTACTTTTAACAAGGCAGAGATCTTGCAGGAAGCTGTTCGACAAATCCCCATGGATTCTCTCCTTATCGAGACTGACGGACCGTTTCTTGCTCCGGTTCCCAAAAGGGGCAGGAGAAACGAACCTTCCTATGTCCTTTACACCGGGGCAAAAATGGCAGAAATCAAAGGGGTCAGCACAGATGAACTGATCGCCCAGACCACCATTAACGCCAAAAGGCTCTTCAAATTTTAAGACCACCATTATGGAAGATATTAACTCGAATCTTGAAAGTCTATATAAAAAAATAGCAGCCGCGGCACTCAGGGTCCATCGAAACCCACAGGATATCCGTCTTGTTGCCGTCAGCAAAAGAATGCCGGCACACTTTGTAAAGACAGCATTAGCTTGTGGTCAGAAGATATTCGGGGAAAACTATCTGCAGGATGCCCAGAAAAAAATTGAAGAAATCGGCCCGGGACCGGAATGGCACTTCATTGGCCATATCCAATCCAACAAAGCAAAAAACGTGGTCTCTCTTTTTGATATGATACATACGGTTGATCGTGAAAAACTGGCCCGTGCAATCAACAGCCACGCCGGCAAAATAGGAAAAAAGACTTCAGTGCTCGTCCAGGTAAATGTCGGAAAAGAAGAACAGAAAGCAGGAGTTCTGCCAGAGCAGACAGAAGAACTCCTGAAAAAACTCCAGCAGTTCGACTGTCTCCTGGTAAAGGGACTCATGACCATGCCGCCGTACAGGAATAATCCGGAAGACGTTCGTCCCTACTTCCGAGCATTAAGAGAAATAGCTGAACAATATACGCCCAAGGGGTATTTCCATCAACCTGACAAGGTGGAATTATCCATGGGCATGAGCCATGATTTTGAGGTTGCCATTGAAGAAGGGGCCACCCTGATTCGTGTAGGGACAGCAATTTTTGGCCCCCGTCCGTCCCTAGAAAAATCATAGAGAATCAATTAATCCGGCAATTTCACCCTCCGCAGGAAAACGTTTAAGTTTTGCCTTCGAGAAGATTTCCTTTCCGCCCACTGCGATTTCATAGACGCCGCCTTCTCCGGCTATCAGCTCAACATTGGCGCTATATTTACTGCGTAATTCTTCTTCCAAACTGGAAGCTCGAGGCTTATAATTTCATTTAGAGCAGTAAGTAATTGAAATATCCATATTCTTTTTCTCCTTTTTTCCATTTTTTTGATAGGGTAACCGCTTGATGGTGCCTAAAAACTGTGATATGCTTTTTTAAAAGCATCTGGTTTTATTGCATTATCTGCGTATTCCGTCCAGATTGAAGGATGCAATTGTGCCAGATGGAGCAGCATCAACTATAGGCAACCTTGAAAAATTGACTTTTTGCTCGCTAGCGGTGTCATTGCCAAAATGAAAAGTGCTCACATACCTCGGTATGCTGCGCTTTTTAATTTTGTCATTCCTTGCTAGCAAACAAAAATCCTAATTTTTCAAGGTACCTTATAGACAATCTCATAAAAAGTCTCGGGATGGCTAAGTAAAAAGTTTGATATACAAGGCGTAGCATTTT
>JACKQG010006151.1_pt1 | contig 12857 bp, 10 predicted proteins | sample 8237621 | NCBI WGS metagenome assembly JACKQG01 (sample SAMN15677084, study PRJNA649215) | marine metagenome | biome: marine; feature: Black Sea; material: saline water; isolation source: suspended particulate matter (SPM) from the Black Sea western gyre | collected 2013-06-09/2013-06-10 | depth...
ATTTTGAATAATTTGATGTCGCTCATTTTGCCTCCTCTATAAATCCTGCCCTGACTCCTGCACATAAATGCTACAAATCACGGGCTGACCCTGGCCCCGACACCGGCCCTGACATCCGGCGGACCAACGAAGACGACCCGATCCCCGTTCCGGAAATTCCGGTCGGCCCAGCTGTACTGCTCTGAGTGTTCTCTATAGGGATTGCTCATAGGTTTATTGGCCCGAAAATGAGACAGAAAATTCTCGGGGGCCCAATTGCTCAAAAATGATGCATGGGCGATCATCGGCAGCATACTTGATATCCCGCTCGAAGTGCTGGTCCCAGCCCGGGAGCTTGGCCCGAAGAAGATCGGTAAAATCCTGCCCCCAAACCATGCGCGTCTTTCGTCGACCTTCGGGAGTGGTTGGATTTTCAATTTTCGCAGAGTACCGGGACCCATCAAACACCAACGTAATGTGTACTGATTCTTTATAGCCGAGCTCTTCTACGCAAAAAAACTGACGTACTACTTTTGGAATACCGGTTTCATTTGAAGCGAAACAGGATTTATCGATATGTTTTTTCGCGGATCCAAATTCCCATGAATATGACTTCATACCTGCCCCCCCCCCTCATTAACCAGACGAATGCGCTCCGAATATGCCCCAGGTACATCTACGCGTACCTGTTCCTGAGCATACCGACGACAATATGATAAAAGGTTCACGAGAAGCTGCTTTACAGATTTTCGATACGGCGCGGGATCATCGCTTAATGCTGAATGCAATTTCGCCGAAAGCTCACCAAAATATATCTCGCGCTCACCTTTCTCGGCTAGAATGCTCAAAAGCCAGTTAAATGGTTTGGAGAGAAGGAACTCCCGTTTAATCTGGGCCTCAGTAGCGGCTAGAGGCAAAGCAAATAAATCGGCATCATGCTCACACAAGCCTCCCTCCTCTCCAGCTAAAGCCCATGGAAAATCTAATACCCATAAGCTGCGCGTTTCAGGAATAATAAATTCCGGCCAGAATCTGGCCCCGGTTGTGGTCTTAGCGGAAACGTTAGAAAGCCCGGATAAATACGCCTTCATTTGGGCAAGCTGTTCGCCATTAACCGGAGAAGATGCATCTGCTATTTTTTTTACAAATGCTAGGTTCTCTTCCGTGGCAGAGACCCGCACACAACACTCTAGATTCCCCTGCCCGTAAAGCATTAAGCCGTTGGCGGTCAGGTTTGCGCTTCCCACGAATAGGTGTTTATTATCAATCAAATAAATTTTGGCATGTAAATTATCGAGAACCCTAAAAGACCACCCGTGCTCCAAAACCAAATCTGCGGCTTCGAAATCAGACGCCCTATTTGCAATATCGCCAGGCCGGAAGCGTGCAACTACCGACACATCGCATCCAGAAGGAATCTGATCCGCAATCCACTGAATCGCAGGCGCAGTAATATACGCAGAAACAAGGGTTACATTATTCGCTTGAGGAAAAGCCATTCTTAAAACCCTTGCGAGATGCTCGCCCTCTAGAATCCCTGATGTCATGCCGAGCATTCTTGACTAAAAACGCCCAAAACAACATCGCGGTCGCTCTTACAAAGCGCCTTTATACTCAACACAAACACATAATAATCGTCCGCATAACCTATCTCAGGCGTCATATCTGGAATAACATCGTACGGATTAATAAAATAAAATAAAGCTGCCCCGAGAAGTCTTACCCCCTCTGATGTGAGCTCCATTGCAACAGGAACATTTCTATCTAACAGCCCAAAGCAGGCCTCATAATAGCATGCAAGTTTTGAAACCCACGGCAGGGGAACATTTGAAATAACCGACAACTTTGCTGCCATTTTATTCTTTATATATGCGTATTCATAAAAACCTATATCATCCACCGCATTATCAAATGCGGCTCTAATTTGATCCTTTAGATTCGAATCGATATCGACAGGCAAAACAGTTAAATCATCCATTATTAACACCACACCCGTTAAGAATTACTCATCTCCATCATAGTGGCTGTGCAAAAATTCCTCTGCTTTACTATTCCACTTTGCCAACACTCGCGGAAATTGAGGATATGACTCATAGGTTCTATGAAGATCCATACAACGAGCATAACTCAGTAAGAGTAACTCGACCCCGCGTGCATGATCCTCCGAAATATCCGCAATTTCTGAGAGTACATGTTCATAAAAACACGACTCTGTATTGATTTTTAAAATACACAATCCGTGCTTTAACCTAACATCCATAAAGCCCGAGCTGCTTCCCATTGCGGCATACTCAAGAACAACCTTATGGTTCAAATAACGCTCTATCTGGCCCTCTGTAGGGTCATCATACCCCTTGCTGAGAAGCTCTTCTAGGGCATTCTGACGAGCGACCTCATCTGCAGTAGAGACCTCGCCGCCAGAAGTTGAATCCCCGTCATCCTCTCCCTCATCATCAACAATATCGGCAGTTTCTCCGGGCACGCCTTCAATTATAATAATTCCACCGCTGTCGCCACCGGGTTTCGGCCGGCTTCCATACCCCCGAAGTATTTTTAGAAATTCGGACAATACGCCCCGGACGCCTACCACTCGTTCTAAAGTTAACCAAATAGGGAGGTCTTCCAGTGGGGCATCTTCGGGATACTCATCAACACCCTCTACTTCATATGCTTTTTTCAACATATCAACGTGTTGCTTATTCGCAGGAACCCCAAAGAAATCATCTGCCGCTTTAGTGAACATTATCTCGCATCCCCAAAACCGGTTGCGATCCTCTGATGGATCACAGAAGTTGAAGTCTCCAAAATCAATTTCGCGACCTTCGCGAACAATAGAAATCCCCAAGTTTCTCCCTAATTCGGTATTGATCTTGCAGCGCCCTTTATATTTTTGCCTAACCTCTTTGGGAGACAGAGAAAATCGCACAGTTATCTCGGCTCCATTGAGATGGAAACTTTTCTCGTATTTATTATGTAATTCAAAACTAAAGTCCGATACATAACGATGATCAGACATAACATATAAAGGATCATTCGGTAATAAGGGCGTGACCGTGCACTCTCGCCCCTCTTCAAGATTATAAACTAATGTAATATTACACCCCAAGAATCGCTCCACAGAATAAGGGTCTCGGGTAATAAAATGTCTGAAAAGACGTGAGAGATCTGGGCCCAAATGATTTTGAAAAAGAACATGTGTTGTTTTTGGGGTGATGCGCTCACACCCTTTCCACAAAACTAACGTCCCATTGCTCTTAAAATCAATAGGACCAACAGCCACATCTCCCCGCCTCTTTATAACTGTATTCGTCGTGCGCAATTCCTCATAAGGCGCAGGAAGGCCGTCGACTAACTGTGGGTGAGGGATGCCGTCATTCAATCGGTCAACATTGAGGCTGACTTTATAAACCCCCCCCTTCTCTCTTTTTTGCCATGAATAAACCTCTACTATATTTCCATGAGCAGCCGATGCGCCGGGCAATCCAAACCCGAATTTTCCGCGGCGTTTATTGAGAGATCCCACCTCAAAGTGAGCCCCAACCTGAAGGCACTTCTTCAAAAATTCTCGATCCATGCCGGAGCCATTATCAAGGAACCCTATTTGCCTAATTTTATTACCAACAGACTCCCCAATAACAAGAACCTCGCTAGCTCCAGCGTCAATAGAGTTATCAATGATTTCCGCAACACCAAAGGGTACGGACTTGTACCCAGATTTTTTTAAAATTTCGGAGAAAAAGGAAATATCTCCAAGTATAGATTCTCGGTCAGGCATAATCCCTCCAATAGGTTTCGAATTTTTTATAAGCTTCATTTTCTTTCCCAAAAATAGGGTCCGACACGTTGACTACTAAATTTCGAACATGTCCACCATTCATCGGACCTCGCAATGCCCTTCCTAACATTTGTGAATATGTCACCAATGAAGATGTAGGCCGAGATATCACTACGGCATCTATTTCCGGAGCATCAAACCCCGTCGTTAATACTCCAAAATTGATGAGCACGTGTAAGTCCTGAGTTTTTCGGAACCTGTTAATCGTTGCGCTTCGATGTTCTCTATTGTTACCCAACACCAGGCCCACGTTAATGCCCCTCAAGCGAAGAAAAAAACTCAAATCTTCAGCGTGTTGAACTGAACAAGCAAAAACGAGCGTTTTTTTCCCTTGTGCAACCAACTTATCCACTTCATCAACAATATGACGGTTGCGAGAGGGATCTTCGCCCAGCTTCTTCAAGGCAGCAGGCCGGTAGCAATCCTGTGTAATGGAAACCGAATGCCCCCGCTGATCACTCATGCCATAATCAAGCAATCGGTGTTCTAATTGCGCAAGAACCCCCAGCTCTTGCAAATATGTAATCGCCGTCCTGTCATCATCTGCAACAACGTCAACGGCCCCAAATGATGCAACCTTCGGCGGCGGTTCAATTTTTATATTTGTAGAAAAATACTTCCTGAATTGTACATTAGCCTCATCATCAAAGTAGTCTCGCCCCGGAGTCGCAGTAAGCCCCAAAAGCCTTAACTCATCATTGTGATATAGAAGATTGTTGATTATTTCCTTTGCCTGATTGGCCACGATTTGATGGGCCTCGTCAAAAACAGTAATCAGTAATGATTCTTTTAAATGTTGCCTGGTAGCTACATCGAACCGATTGGTCAATGACTGAACAGATGCAAAATAAATTACTGGCCCTGAGCAATGGATGGGGTCTCTATATATATCAAATATTCGTCGCACCTCAATATCCCCCACCCCCAAAACGGGCCACAACTTCTGAAAGGTAGCTGCCGCCTGACTCAGCAATAAAGGGTCGTATGCCAGCCATAAGATCCCCACGCGGTCACCCTCATGTGCTCTTAAATATCTAATGGCAGTGTGTAACGCAACGCGAGTCTTCCCCCCGCCCGTTGGCAGTTGCAAGAGAAGTTTTTGCTCTCCGTGAACTATAAATTGATTTAAAACACGATCCCTAATATCCGATTGAAACGTATGTAACTCGTAAAAGGGATCATCAAGGGGGCGTCCAAAAACGGAGCTCACGGCCTCGTCCTGATCATCTCCAGATGCCGCGAGCATGACATAACTATCCACCACATCAGCAATCCCAAAGTGTTCGCAAAAAATACACGTCTTCGTAGAGCCCCAGCTCCAGCTAATATTAGCCAGTTTTCCAACAAGAATAGGTGCCGGCGTCCCCTTGCTTACAACGCCAAGCTTATCGGCCAAGGCCTCTAATGAAGTGCAGTCTAATGTTTCAAGCATCATGACTTGGATCTCTTTCGACTCGAGAAGCTTGGGCCCCCAAACGTCTATAAGGGCCTCGAGCATCCGCATCGGATCTGTTTGACTGTCTAGATCCTGACTCGACAAATATGACCAAGCGCCATCAGAGATTATGCCTTGAAGACTAACGCTACCCGCTTTTACTAAGATGCCTGCTAGTTTGTCCGTCCAACTCATCTTATTCCCTTTTATAAGTGACAAATAGCGCACCCGTCTTTGGCTTCAGTCAGCTCTCTTCGCGGCATAGCGGCAATCTCATCCAGGGTTCTACCCTCAACCCAAGTAAATGAGTCGGAATCCCTTTCATATTGCTTTGCTTTCTCAAACAAATCCGGGTGCCTTTCTTTTAGCCCCTGCCACTCAGCAATCTGCTGGTAGAAGCAAAAATAGCATCCAGAGCGTGAGCGCCATTCGTAGTAGTCTGGCAACCCTAACCCTGTAGTTTCTAATAAAAGCTGTACTGCCTCTAAGCCTATACCATTTTCTTTAAATGGATAAACAGGGACGATATTGTTTTTTTGAGATAAAACAGGCGGCTTTGCTCCCTTTTGATAACCGCCCCGATCTTCATCAGCTCGGATGCCGATGTAGCTGTACGCCAGGCTGTCGCCTATGTACTTTTCGAACGGCTTAATCTTGAGCTCTCGTGTGCACCAGCGAGCCATCGGCCCCGGCAGATAGCCCCCATAGCGTTCATTCAACATCAGATCGAAGGCGTTTCGAGTGGGTTTGCGCTCTACATCATATACATCGAATACGGACACCCGAGTGATCGGTTTGCCAAGAAGCAGCTCCAGGCGATCCAGATAGTCATACGTTTCGGTCAGTTCACACTCTGAATCGCAAAAGACGTACCCGACTTCGATCTGGGGATATTCCTGCAGCATATAGATTGCGAGCGCGGATGAGTCTTTCCCTCCCGAAATCGGCACAATATGCCGGATATCAGGATTGTCGATTGTTGCAAGCGCTTCAGCTAAGGTTGCCATTATTTTGACTCCATAATTTTCTTAAAGATCGCCCGAGCATCCTTTACGCCCATGTTCCGCGCACATTGCTCGAACAAGGAGCGGGCTTGGAAGCTCAACAACTTGGAGATGTTGCCTTCATAGTCTTCTGCCGACTGAAAGTTCAAAAACTGATTCTGCATCCGGACAGTTTGCTCAGAGAGCTTGTTCTTAAATCGTAAAAATGTCGTGTCGTCCCAATGAATTAATCCTTTTCCAACAAGGATCAGGGCAATGGCGTCAATCAAGCGCTCATCAGAATCTTTGTGGTTAAGAATAATTTCACAGAACCGTTTGCCTACGAAGTCAAACGCATCCGTTTGGACTTCGGCGGGAAAGATAGAAATCCACTCCTGAATTATATCAACCAAAGAATCCTTTTCTGTGGCGTTTTCTTGGCTAAAAGTCTCTCGTAGCAACTCTTCAACATCGCGCTGGTAGATAGAAATAATATTGATTAATTCATCAACAACCATCTTTGCCGTATCAACTGTGGCCTGCCGGCCGTTGCACCCGAGAGCATTCGGCAAATCTTCAAAGAACAAAATTTCTGGAGATGGCATAATGCGCAAAATCTCCTGGAACTCCGCCGCTTGCGGGCTAACCCCTTTGCCGCGCAGAGCCGCCACAGGTAGAGCCTCTCGCCATTTCAGAAGCGACTCGTAGCAGTGACGCAACAACTCGCCTTTAGGCTCATCAAAGGCCTCCTCTTTGATTTCGCCGTAAGCAAATAAATTTGAAAGCTGCTCAAGATATCTGCGTTTTGCCGCATCGATTTTTATAACGACCAGCGAATAGAGCTCGGGATTGGTGCAAATGTTTTCGATTATTATCGAATTGATGTCTTCTACATACACGCCTTCTTTTTTAAGCACAACCGAAGACGCAAATGCTTTATAGCCCGCAGCAAAAAGGACTGGCAACACCCCGGCTCGCACTCCATATGGCGGGAGTTGTAGCTTATTGAGTAATTCCCGAAGATCCTTTTCACCGGAATCCTTGAAAAATGATTCCAGCAAACTCCATATTGCTTTCAGCCCCTGATCTTGAAGATGCTCCGGCTTAGCGAACTTGCATTTGCCAGGCACGTAAAGTCCTGTATTGACCAATACGCTTCTATAGATAGATGCCTGCGGAGTATTTATTTCCGTTTCCGTAAAGCCAAACTCGACCTTTTTCCCAGCCTGCTCAAGCGTGCCATAAATTAGTTTTTTGCGGGCATTTTGAATAGGCCTTGAAACTTGATGCCGAACTAGGAGCTCATTCTTAATGACTGGGGAGAGCGTGAACTTTTCTGCCATTACATTCGAAAGGACCTCGCGGAAACAAGCCGCCGTGCGTGCAGAGTGCCGCTTCCCCTTAAAGTACAAAGTTGGTGCTCCAAAAGGAGATGTCAGGCGATCCAGCATTTTTTGCAGATAGGAGCGGGAATCATCCAACATCTGGTGCAACTCCACCGGCAACAGAGGATCTTGTGAAATGAATTGATAATCGTGCGAGAGGTCGAGTAGCGCCTTAACTTCCAGCGCAGCATCGAACACGGGTGATTTTTCCTCCGGAATAATTATAATGATCCTGGGATCTAAAATTGATTTCGCAATTTTCTTTGCGGCTTTGATTTCAGCATCATCGCGCAAGATACAGTAGATGATCTTTCCATCCAGATAGCGCCCGTCTTGAACCAGCGACAGAACATCTTCGCTGCTTAAAGCGTCTAAAGATGCGTAACCCCCAGGAAAAAAGCGCCGCACATGATTGTCGACATTGTATCTCGTCGGCGACCACGGCCGCGGAGGGGCTTCTTTGCCCAAAAAATGGATGTAATCAAAATCATTTCTCAGGAGGTTTTTTCTCTCATCGACCTTCCCGCGCAAATCATAGTCGGTTCCGTGCCACACCGATACGGAGTCGGTATGCTTGCGGTAGAGAAGCAGGTTGTTGCCAATCAGGGATTTCACGGTTTTATCGGCTACGGTGTTGCTTTCAAAACCAGATGCGGCGAAAGCCAAATACTTTTTGCTAACTTGTGCCCGCTCGCCGGCCAGTCCCATGCCAAGTAAACATGCGCATTTTAGAACTGTTTCCGACGGAACATCCCCGGCGCATTTTCCAATGGCGCTTTCCGTTTGAAGCCAATGCTTGCTGGTTCCGCCAACCGAGGTGTCCGCATGCATTTCATTGGAAAAATAGTCATAGATGCCATCTGGTGAAATTTCGTCACTTAAATCCTGCTCATAAAGAAAACTGAACAGGGTTCGCTCATTTTGAGCCACACGGGATGAAATGCGAGGTAGTAGGTAAAAGGAAACTGGCTCAAGCGGATAAGCAGCCTCCAACAGTTCACGGAGCTCTGTGGTCTTAAAATCGCGAAATATGCCCAGGGAGTCACATTTTTTCGCCAGCTCTGCGTATGGTTTTCTTGGGGCCTTTTCTACACGCAGCTCGTCGATTATCTTCGCGAGTAGCTGATAAATTTCCCGAGACGTGTCCACATACTGTATCGACTTAAAACGCCCCCCAATTTTCGACCACTCTGTGCGAGCTGACGACGGAAGATTGGAGGCATAACGCATCAGCCCTTGGTGCATGAACAGCGATAGAGTCGCCGGGATTTTTTTTGAGCGACTGACATACTCTGACAGCTGTTGCACCGCAATCAGATCTGAGGTACGGCCTTCAGAAATCAAACCCTCTAGATGCTTACCGAACTCGTCCCACAAGATGGCTATTCGGTCGAGCTTCTGCTTTACACAAAATTCACGTAGGGCCGTTAAGAATTCGGCAACTTCATCTGAGGAGTTGCACTCTTTATTCCGCAATGATGCCGCTTTGGAGGCCAGGCCTATTCGCTTTATTGACAGCAACGCCGCCTCTTTCAAAGCATGCGGTAAATTGTCGAGGCCCCCATGAAGGGCGAGCACTAAGCCATGCTGGTGCTGCCCCTTTTCGATGCGCATTTCTGAAAATGTCGCCAGCTCCGAATCCAGCTTCGCAAATTTTTCAACAACCGGCATGAGGGCCGCGCCTGCTGTGGGAGTATTTTCGATCAGATGCAGCGCATAAGCCGCAGTCAGGGACTTGCCGGAGCCATAGGGGGCAATGACAAAAGTCGAACGATCCGAATCATTACCCAGAATCGCATTGAGCAACGGAACCGTCTTAGCGGTCGGATAAAAATGTGAAACAGCGTCAGGAGACCCCGCATCATAAATCAGGTTAATTGATCGAAGAAAAGTTTCTGTGCGCTTCCGAGCCATTACAACCCCTTCCCAACTGAGCTAAAATGCTCTTCCACCCAAACAAGAGGCGCTTTAACCGCATAATTGATCATCCGGCTACCCGCAAGCCCCCCGATAGAGATATCGGACCAGTTGTTGATTGCGGAATAGGACTCAATTAATTCAAAAAGATCGCTAGCTGCCAGAAGGAAGCATTTTCCGGGGCCATTCTCGAGAGAAGCGGCATCGTGAACAGAAATCTCATTGACCTGCCGATTTTCATCTGTCAGCACAGATCGCGAAAGGCAGTATCCCATTGCGGCCAGAGGGATTTCTTTCTTATCAAAATTCAACTGATACGACCCCGACTCCTTGAAAAACAGTAATAACGCCAACTCTTTAAATGGAGAATCGTAGCTCTCCTCGGGATCTGAGGCATCTTCGGGAACGGCCCGAGCGTAACTTGATAGTAAACATCCGAGATCCCTATCCAATGTTTGATAGCTAGGGATCTTCGCCTGTTTAAACATTAAATAGCGGCGCAAAGCCTCTACACATGCTTTTTTGTCGAATCGAGCTTGGTAAAAGCTATTGAAAAACCAATTCCAAGACGAGGAAGTTTCTTTCCCGCAAACCAGATTGACATGTAGCACCCACCAGGTCACCGGATCGAGCAGGTAGCGATCCTTCTGTAGGATCAATTGTCCAAGAGCTGAAAGCTGTAATTCACCCCGGACAGCAGGAACCGGCTCCGCAAGACCAGTAACCGACAGCCAGTGCCTAATCGACTTGCCCATATTGCTGCCGACGCCGAGGTGGTCGTGCATGAACGTTTTTTTGCTGTTGAGAACATCAGGAGCATCCCGCAACAAGAGCATCCCCTTTGTCAGCCACCCTTCACGTACATGAAATGTTTCGTGTCCACTAAACTTCATTGCTTATCCTTACCAGCCACCTTGCAATTCATCACAAATCATTTTGATTTCAGAAACAGCCCGCTCAACCTCATCCTGCGTATTATCCTGTGCGAAGCAGAACCTAACGCTGGCATAAGCCTCTTCCTCAGACAATCCCATTGCGCTCAAAACATATGAAGGCTCGGGTCGTTGGTTCGTACAGGCGGAGCTCTGTGAGCACACGACTCCCGCACTACCCAGGCGGGCCATTAACGCAAGGCCTTCGATACCGGAAAATTGGATGCTTGATGTGTTACTAACCCGCCGAGATGTATTGCCATTCACCACCAAGGGCAACCCCGAGCTTTTCAGCTCTGTTTCAAAACGATCACGACAAAGTTTTAAATGAGACCCCACCTCGGAGAAATTCATAGTGCGGATCTTTGCCGCAACGCCGAAACCAACGATGCCGGCCAGGTTTTCAGTTCCCGGGCGTAAGCCGCCCTCTTGCGATCCTCCATGCAATATAGGCGAAAGGGTTGTCAGATTTTTCGCTACAATGGCGCCCACGCCTTGTGGCCCATGAATTTTGTGAGCAGTAAATGTAAGGAAATCGACCGGAAGCCCTGAGAAATCCATCTCGATTTTGCCTGCGGCTTGCGCGGCATCGGTGTGAAAAAGTACGCCCTTCTCCCGGCAAACAGCACCTAATGCTTCTATATCCTGAATCACGCCTGTTTCGTTATTAACCCACTGTATGCTGACTAAACACGTTTTGTCATTTATGGTTTCAGCCAAAGCCCATGCGTCAACAACCCCGGCAGAATCAACCGGCAAATATGATATGGTTGCCAGGCCCTCTCTTTCCAGATACTCACAGGTTTTCAGGATGGAAGAATGCTCCACGGTAGATGTGATAATATGCGGATGCTGGCCACGATTTCGCACTGCACTCAGCAAAACCTGATTGTTCGCCTCGGTTCCTCCACTTGTGAAAACGACCTGTTCCGGCAAAGCCCCAACCAACTGTGCCACTGCGTCTCGGGCTTGCACAACTTTAACGCGTGAAGCTTTCCCCGATGAATGAGCACTCGACGCATTGGCAAAAGAGTCGCTGAGTGAATCCATCATGGCCTCACGAACCTCTCTAAGAGGTCGGGTAGTAGCATTATTATCGAAATATATGCTAGGCCTATCCATATAACCAACAGGGGTTTTGATTCAATTTTCCAATCATTGGAAAGTTTTTACCCGTTTTTTCCAAGGGTTGGAAGCCTGCGGCGAAACAATCTGAAAAGGCACCGCGTTTTACTCAGCTTTTAGTTTCAGCCGGTTGAGAGCGGCGTAGTCTTCGAGCATCAGTTCCTGAAGGCGGGTGCGACCGCCCTGCTCTACGCATTGGTCGTCGATGCGGAGATAGAGCGGCACCAAGGCCGGTTCCTCGGCTTTGTGCCGATAGGCCGTTGCGAGAGCCAGCTGCATAATCCGCAACCGATCGGTTACGGTTTCTGCGTCGATGGTATCCATCATGTAAACGACCGGCGGACCAAGTGATTGTAATCGTCCTCCGTTTACAATGATGTTTTCCAGCGCTAGTTCCAGCGCATACAGCGTCATTGTGCTGATTTGCGGGTCGTCGGCCAGCGTTTCGGCGGCGGGCATGAGTTTAGATCGTTTGTGGCCATGCACTGCGGCGACGCTTCCCTCACCGATGCGGACGCATCCATCCCAGAGGATCGGCAGCAGCCAGCAAAGAAAGAGTGCCAGCAGTTGAAGCGCAAGCCAGAGCATTTGAGCCAGAAAGACGATGATGACGACGACGGCCTGCACGGCGAAGACTGCCAGGGCAAAGACGGCGTAGACCATCTGGATGGCGGCGGCGTTCTTGCCGCGTATCTGTACGCCTCCGAGTTTGACCGATGATCGGTTGGGCTTCATCCAGTTGAAGGTGCCGATTGCGGTTTTGGTGGACGCACTGATTCCGCTTTTGGAGAGGTTGAGTTTGGTCGGCCCTTTGCCGTAGCGGCCCCGCAGCCGGAAATTGCCGTTCTGGAATCCGGCGTTGGTTCCTTTGGCAATGCGGGTGGTTGCCCGAATCCCGTGCTTCGAGTTGGCGGTCAGATTCAGCCCGGCGACCTTGATCTGTTCCCGGACGGCGACCCCGCCGGTGCGGCTGATCCGTAAATGACGTCCGCAGTGTTCAATCCGCTTCTGCCTGCCGTCGCTATCCTTTTCTCCAATACCAAACAAAATGACTTCCTTTTACAAAACTTGATCGAAGAGTAGAGAGCCTGCTCGCCGGTGTCAATGGAACCAACACCCCCAGCTTTACTCACTGAAGGTGCAGCAACACGCCCTCAGCAAACAAGAAGATGAAATCGAAAAACCGATGCAACCGGAAATGCAACGACAACCCCTGTTTTAACGTCACTTCTCGCTTATATGCAACCAAAGGCGTTTTATAGGGTA
>JACKQG010006152.1_pt1 | contig 12854 bp, 9 predicted proteins | sample 8237621 | NCBI WGS metagenome assembly JACKQG01 (sample SAMN15677084, study PRJNA649215) | marine metagenome | biome: marine; feature: Black Sea; material: saline water; isolation source: suspended particulate matter (SPM) from the Black Sea western gyre | collected 2013-06-09/2013-06-10 | depth...
CTAATAGATTAAGATTTGGACCATTAATTATTAAAATTCTATCAGTCATAAAATATTTATATATTATGAAAAAAATAAACAAAGTAAAAATCAAGATTAATGGCAAAAAATGCTTAATTGACCCTAAAATGACTTTGAAAAGAGTCATTACTAGATTTAAAATACCTCTAAATAAAGTAGCAATTGAATTAAATGAAAATAATATTGATAAAAAAAAATTAAATAAAATTAATCTTAATGATAATGATAAAATTGAGATAGTACATTTTATAGGAGGTGGTTAAAATTAATGAAAGATTATTTAAAAATTTCAAAAAAAATATATAAATCAAGGTTAATAGTAGGTACTGGTAAATATAAAAATTTTAGTGAATGTGCAAAGGCAATCAAATTATCTGGGGCGGAAATTGTTACAGTGGCAGTCAGAAGAGTTAATATTTCTGATAAAAAAAAACCTTTGTTAATGGACTACATAGATCCAAAAAAAATAACTTACTTACCCAACACTGCTGGATGCTTTACATCATCCGAAGCTCTAAGAACTTTAAGACTTGCTAGAGAAATAGGAGACTGGAAATTAGTTAAATTAGAAGTTTTAGGAGATAAAAAAACTTTATTTCCAGATATGATTGAAACTTTAAAATCAACAGAGATATTATCTAAAGAAGGATTTAAAGTTATGGTTTATTGTTCAGACGATCCATTAATGGCAAAAAGGTTAGAAAATGTTGGTGCAGTTTCAATAATGCCTTTGGCCGCGCCCATAGGATCTGGTTTAGGCATTCAAAATAGGACTAATATTCTAATTATTAGATCACAAACTAAACTACCTCTAATCATAGATGCTGGCCTGGGCCAAGCATCAGATGCAACAATTGCTATGGAATTAGGTTGCGATGGAGTATTGATTAATACAGCAATAGCAAAGGCCAAAGATCCTTTCAAAATGGCAGAAGCTATGAAGTATGCAGTTTTAGCAGGACGTAATTCTTATTTATCGGGAAGAATAGAAAAAACAATATTTGGAAAGACTTCTAGTCCAAATAAAGGAATTATTTAGCTTTTTTTTTATAAAAATTTTTTTTCTTAAAGTTATTTTTTTTGTAACTACTCTTACTTCTTTTAATTGAAAGATCTACTATATTATTTGTTTTTTCTTGAACATATTCTAATTTTGATATTTCTTCTATTTTATTGATTATCTTTTTACTTTTATTTTTTAATTCAATTTTGTAGTCAGGAATAATTAAAGTGTTATCAATTTTTAAATTAATTTTAATTTTGTTTTTTTGCTCAATATATTTAAAATTTTCAGATAAGTTTTTATCGATGTAATCATGGACTTGTTTACATATACTTAAATCTATAGTTTTTACCTTATTATCTATTGCATTTATTTCTAAAAGTTTGATAATTTTTAAAGCGAAGGTCTCATTTGTTAGCACAATTTTCCATTTGACGAAACTTTCTCTTAATCTTTGTCTTGACATTTCAAGTAGTCCAAAACTACTTATTCTTCCTATTTGGATTCTTGCTCTATCATTTCTACATTTTTCTTTAAATTTACGTTCAACCACTCTTCTATTTCCATAATTTATCATGTCTATAAAATCGATTATTATTAAACCCGAGAGATCTCTAATTTTTATCTGTCTGGCAATTTCTTCTGCCGCTTCTAAATTTGTAGCTAATGCTGTACTTTCAACATTTTTTTGTTTAATTGATTTTCCTGAATTAACATCTATCGAAACTAATGCTTCTGTAGGATTTATAACCAAATATCCACCCGAACTAAGCGTAACCCGAGTATCAAATATTTGGTTTAGCTTATTTTCAATTTTTTCTTTTATAAATAATGGAGTTTTATCTTTATATTTTTTAATATTTTTTATGTGACTTGGCATAATTATCTTCATAAAGTTTTTTGCTTTTTGATAACCCTCATTACCTTCAATTATGATAGCTTGAGTACCTTCATCATACATATCTCTTAAAGTTCTTTTTATAATTTCACTTTCTTTATGAATTAATGATGGAGCTATCGAATTCATTGCATTTTCTTTTATTAATTCCCAAACTTTTATTAAGTTTTGTAGATCATGTTCAATTTCATTTTTAGTTTTGTTTGAACCTGCAGTTCTAACAATAATGCCCATCTCTTTTGGGATAATAATTTCATTTAAGATAGACCTAATTTTTTTTCTTTCTGAGGGATTAAATATTTTTCTTGAGATTCCACCCCCCTTTGGTGTGTTTGGCATTAATACAATATATTTTCCTGCGATGGATATAAATGTACTAAGTGCAGCACCTTTAAAACCTCTTTCATCTTTTAGGACCTGAACAAGTATAACTTGGTTAGGTTTTATTACTTCTTGAATTTTATATCTTTTAATTGGATATTTTTTTTCAGTTAAGGGTTTTTCACTATTAACATTTTGTTCTGGAGTTTTTTCAACAGGATCATTTAAATCCACATTGTTTTCAATTATATTTTGTTCTTCTTCTTTCTCACTTTCCTTCAATAATTTTTCTCTTGCTTCTTCTTCCTCTTGTTTAATTTTTTCTAAATCAGTTTGGGGTATTTGATAGTAATCTGACTGAATATCATTAAATGATAAGAAACCGTGGCGCTCTTTTCCAAAATCAATAAAAGCCGCTTGGAGCGAAGGTTCTACTCTACTTACTTTTCCAAGGTAAATGTTGTTTTTAATTAGTGTATTTTTTATACTTTCGTATTCGTAATCTTCAATGTTTCCGTTTGATTTAAGTACAACCCTAGTTTCATTTGGATTCGATGCATCAATATATAAAGTCTTTTCCATAATTTTTTGATTAGTTTTTTCATATTTTAAATAGTCTAATTTTTAATAAATTCTGATGCCTTAACATTAACAAATTTGTGAAATAAATAAACTAAAATGAATAAACTATTAAAAAAGATTCTCGTATTAGTAGCTGGTGGGTTTTTAATATCAGCTATATCTGTAATATCAATTTTATGGGTTTTTTCTAACAATTTACCGGATTATAAATTTCTAAAAAATTATAAAGCACCAGTTTCAAGCAAAGTCTATTCAGGTAATGGTGAATTAGTTAATGATTTTTCTACTGAAAAAAGAATATTTGTTCCATATACAGCAATACCCAATAAAATAATTAACTCTTTTTTGTCTGCCGAGGATAAAAATTTTTTCTCACACCCTGGTGTTGATGCAAAAGGTATAGTTAGAGCAACAATCAATAATGTCTCGAATATTTTAACGTCGAAAAGATTAGAAGGTGCCTCAACAATTACACAACAAGTGGCCAAAAATTTTTTGTTAAGTAATGAAGTAAGTCTTAATCGTAAAATAAAAGAGGCAATTTTAGCATTTAGAATTGAAAGAGCGCTAACAAAACAGAGAATTTTAGAATTATATTTAAACCAAATATATCTAGGCGAAGGTGCATATGGTGTTGCCGCCGCTAGTTTAGAGTATTTTGATAAACCAATCACAGAATTATCGTATATTGAGTCTGCTTTACTTGCGGCACTACCAAAAGCACCGAGTAAATATAACCCTTATAAAAAAAAAGAGCTTGCTAAGTTTAGAAGAAATTTAGTTTTAAAAAATATTCTAGAAAATAATTTTATAAATAATGCTCAATACAGTTCATATATTAAAACAGATATAAATCTAAAAAAAAGAAAAAAAATTTATCTTGAAGATGCAAGATATTATGTAGAAGATATTCGTAAAGATATATTAGATAAATTTGGATTTGATAAGGTCTATAAAGATGGTCTAAATATAAAAACACCATTAAATTTGAATCTACAATCAATAGCTACGACAGCATTAAGAAATGGTTTGATGAATTATGATAAAAGAAAAGGATGGCGAGGTCCTTTAACAAATAAAAAAAACAATAAGGAATGGTTTAAAAATTTAGATAATTATGAGTTAGAAAAATCTATTAATTGGGAATTAGCAATAGTTAAAAAAATCAATAAATTTTCAATTGAAGTTGAAAGCAAAAGTAAAGAAAAAGGAGTTATAGAATATAAAGATATATCGTGGACCAAAAAAGAAACCAATGATCTACTTGAAACTGGCGATATAATTTTTGTTGAGAAAATTGATAATGGAAAGTTTAGTTTAAAACAATTACCTAAAGTAAATGGAGCAATAGTTGTTATGGATCCATATACTGGAAGAGTCCTGGCAATGAGTGGAGGTTTTAGTTTTAGTCAAAGTGAATTCAACAGAGCATCGCAAGCATTGAGACAGCCAGGTTCAGCATTTAAACCTTTTATTTATGCTTTAGCTTTGGAAAACAATTATACACCATCAACACTAATTTTGGATGCACCTCTAGTTTTAGAACAAGGTGAAGATTTAAAGTTATGGAAACCTGAAAACTACGGAAAAAAATTTTATGGTCTTTCAACATTAAGAACTGGCATCGAAAAGTCTAGAAATTTGATGACAGTGAGAATTGCTCAAGACTTGGGATTAAAAAAAATTGTAAATTTTTCGAAAAAACTGAAAATTTACGAAAATCCTAATGAATTATTATCCATTTCATTAGGTTCAGCAGAAACAACTCTCATAAAATTAAGCTCAGCATATTCTTCATTTGTAAATGGGGGAAAACTTGTTACGCCAATTTTAATAGATAGAATTCAAGATAGTGAAGGTAACACAATTTTAAATACCGAAAATAGAAAATGTAATAGATGTGATGACATCTCTCATTTAAGTAATGAATATCCAAAAATAGTTGATAATTTTGAGCAAATTTTTTCTTCCGAAACAGCTTACCAAATGACATCGTTGCTTGAAGGTGCGGTCAAAAGAGGCACAGGAAGAGGCTTGAGAGATTTGAAATTAGATTTAGCAGGAAAAACTGGAACAACTAATAAAAATACTGACACGTGGTTTGTAGGATTTACATCTAAACTTGTTATAGGGGTTTATGTGGGATTTGATGAACCACAAACTTTAGGTAAACGTGAAACAGGAGCAAAAACAGCAATGCCAATTTTTAAAGAATTTGTAAAGAAAGCTGTCAAAAAAAAAGATGCTAGGCCATTTAAAGTTGCTGATAACATTACAATGATGGTTGTTGATGCCAAAACTGGAAAAAAAGCATCATTTGGAACAAAAAAAACAATTATTGAAGTTTACAAAAAAGATGAGATTGAACAAAAAAATGTTTCTAATTCAAAAATTAATAATAGATTAAAGAATAATAATATATTAAGATTCTACTAATGGATAACGAATTTTTAAATAGTAAAGTCGAGATCGAAAAAACAAATCAAAGAATACTGGAGTATCTTTGAAAAAAATAATATCTATTCTATTTTAGAAAAAAATAACAAAAAAATATTAGAACCTAGTTTTTGGCAAGATAAAATTTCAGCGCAAAAAATAATTAAAGAAAAAAAATTCCATGAAGATTTGGTAAAATCTTATAAAAATTCTGTTCAAGAAATAAAAGATTTATCCGATCTATATGATCTAGCCATAGAAGAAAATAATAAAGTTATGATTAGTGAGACAGTTCAAAATGTAATAAATTTGAAATTAAGAACAAAAAAAAATGAAATAAAATGTTTTCTTTCAAATGAAAGTGATGTTTTAGATTGTTACATAGAAATACATGCTGGAGCGGGAGGCACTGAAAGTCAAGATTGGGCCGAAATGTTAAAACGAATGTATTTAAAATGGGCTCAAAGTAAAAATTATAAAACAAATTTAATCAGCGAACATAAAGGTGATGAAGCTGGAATAAAATCAACAACATTCAAAATAGAGGGTGATTATTTGTATGGTTGGTTAAAATCAGAGTCTGGTATCCATAGGTTAGTAAGAGTCTCACCTTTTGACACGGGTGCTAGAAGGCATACTAGTTTTGCGAGCGTTTGGATTTATCCGATAATTGATGAAAGTATTGAAGTTGATATAAAAGATAAAGATCTAAGAATAGATACGTATAGATCAAGTGGAGCTGGTGGTCAGCATGTTAATACTACAGATAGTGCAGTCAGAATTACACATTTACCTACCAAGATTGTTGTACAGTGTCAAAATGAAAGGTCACAACACAAGAATAAAGAGACATGTATGAAAATGTTAAAAGCTAGGCTATATGATTCAGAAATGAAAAAAAAAGAAAAGGCAGCCGAGAACATTGAAAGTTCAAAAACAGACATTGGTTGGGGTCATCAAATAAGATCTTACATATTACACCCATATAGATTAGTAAAAGATAATAGAACAAATTTTGAAAGTTCCGCTCCTGATAAAGTTTTGGATGGAGATATTGATGAATTTTTAGAAAGCTCATTATTTAAATAAATGTTAAAAAAATTACATATTTTATAGTTTTTACTTTAATACTAGGTTTTCTGGCTATATTTTTCTTAAGCAATTTTGGGATCAAAACAAATAAATTTAACAATAATATTTCAAATCAACTAAAAGAAAATTATCCTAACTTAAATATTGAATTTAAAGAAATTAAATTATTGCTGAACCTTCTTAATTTTTCAATAAATCTTGAAGCAAAAAATCCTAAAATTTTTGTTGAAAATAAAGAGATTAGATTAGAAAAAATTTCGACTAGCTATAATATTGGTTCATTTTTTAAAAAAGAATTTGGCATTAACAATATAGATTTTGAAACACAAAATAATGAGATTAAACAAGTATTAAAATTATTAAGATTAAATAAAGATTATCCTCAATTATTTATTTTAGATAAAGTTATAGAGCAGGGTGAAATCAAAATAGATGCAAAAATTAGCTTTGATCAAAAAGGCAATATTTTAGACAACTATAAACTATCTGGTATAGTTAACAATTTATCTTTAAAACTATTAAATAAAAAAGAAATTAAAAATTTAAATTTAAATTTTAATTATTTTGATAAAAATCTTAATTTAAATAATTTAAGTTTAGATTACTTAGGTATAAAAATTTTATCTGAAAAATTATCTATAAAAAAACAAGATGAAATTTATATAATTGAGGGAGATTTTAAAAATCCAAAAGTAATTATTCCTAAAAATATTACATCATTTATTTTAAAAAATGATAATTTTGACAATGTAATATTATCATCAGAAAATAACTTTAGTTTAAAATTAAATAAAAAATATAAGGTTTCAGACTTAAAAATTAAATCAAGGATAAGTTTAGAAGAAGCCAATTTTAATTTTAAAAATAATTTAATAAAAAATTATATTCCAAATTTTAAAGACAAATTTAAATTAACTAATCATATTTTAGATATTCAATATAAAAATAAATTATCTTTAAAAGGCAATGGTAAACTTGAAATTGCTAATCAAAAAGATGAAATAAAATATAATTTAGATTTTATTGAAGATAAATTTAATTATGACTTTAATTTATCATTAAATGAAATACCAATAAAATTAGATTTAATTAATTTTTTAAAAAAAGAAAATGTAAAAAGTCAATTAAAAATAAAAGGAAAAACTAACAAAAATAGAATTAAAATTGAAAGAATATCTCTTGAAACAAATGGTAGTTTAATTTCAGCTGATGATTTTGAATTAACAAATAGATATAGAATAGTTAATTTTAAAAAAGTTAAACTAGATTATATAGATAAAAATAAAATAAGAAATGACTTAATAATTTCAAAAAGCAACAAAGTATATATTGTTAAAGGTAAAAATTTTGGTCTAAGTAAAATTGTTGACAAAATTCTTATAGGTAATAACGAAGACTCATTAAAATTATTTGATAAAAAAAATAAAATTTTCAAAATAGACTTTGATAAAAATTATATTGATAAGGACCATTATTTAGTCGGTTTAAAAGGTAAATTTCAAATTAAAAATAATGATCTTTATGATTTGGATCTGAGTTCTAAATTTTTTAACAATAAAAGTATTTTATTATTAATAAAATCAAGCAATAATAATAAAGTAACAACTTTTTACTCAGATTTTGCAAAACCATTTGTAAAAAAATATAAATTTATCAAAGGTTTTGAAGATGGAAAACTTGATTTTTCATCAGTTAAAAAAAATAAAATCACAAATTCAAAATTAAAAATTTATGATTTTAAATTAAAGGAATTGCCGATATTGACAAGGATATTAACTTTAGCATCGCTACAAGGAATTGCAGATATACTGTCTGGGGAAGGAGTAGGGTTTGATGAATTTGAAATGAGTTTTCAAAATAAAGAAAATTTGATGGAAATAAAAGAACTTTATGCAATAGGGCCTGCTATATCAATTTTAATGGATGGTTATGTTCAAAGAGGCGACCTTGTAAGTTTGAGAGGAACTTTAGTGCCCGCAACTACAATAAATAAATTTGTGGGCTCTATACCAATACTTGGATCAATTTTAGTTGGTAAAAAAACTGGCGAAGGAGTTTTTGGAGTAAGTTTTAAAATTAAAGGACCACCACAAAATTTAAAAACAACAGTAAATCCAATTAAAACGTTAACCCCAAGATTTATCACTAGAACTTTAGAAAAAATAAAAAAATCTAATTAACTAACTTTATTATTACATGATTTTTTTTTCCGTGTGATAATTTTATAAGATCAATATCATCTTTGAAATCAGCAATTGAGATTAAATAATTTTCTTCTTTAACTGGAATATCGTCTATTTTGATACCTTTATCTTTAATTGATCTTCTTACCTCGCTTTTGGAATTTAATAATTTAGCACGCACTACAAGATCAAGAATGTTCAAACCTTTATCAATTTCACTTTTCTTAATTTTGAAAACTGGAAGGTTATCACTTACCTTACCTTTTACAAAAGTATCCAATGCAGTATCGAAAGCTTTTTCCGCTGCTGATTTGCCATGCAATAAAGTTGTTGCGTTGTTTGCTAATAAAATTTTTAAATCATTGATATTATTATTTTTCATTTTTTCTATTTCCGATGGCAATAAATCTGTAAACATTTTTAAAAATTTAATTACATCTCTGTCATCTGTATTTCTCCAAAATTGCCAATAATCATAAGATGATAAAAGTTTTTTTTCTAACCAAACTGCTCCTTTATCAGTTTTACCCATTTTTGCACCCGAGGCTAAAGTTATCAGCGGAGTTGTTAATCCAAAAACTTGTTTGCTAGAATGTCGTTTAATAAGTTCTACGCCATTAACAATATTTCCCCATTGATCAGAACCACCAATTTGCATTAAACAATTTTTTGTTTTGTTTAATTCTAAAAAATCATAAGCTTGTAAAATCATATAATTAAATTCCATGTAACTTAAAGATTGTTCTCTATCCAATCTTAGTTTAACACTGTCAAAACTTAACATCTTATTAATTGTGAAATGCTTTCCAATTTCTCTTAAAAATTTTATATAATTTAGCTTTCCTAACCATTTATAATTATTAACAAATATTGGTTTTGTTTTTGAATTTTTTGTATCAAGAAAAATTTTAAAGATTTTTTGTATATTTTTTATATTTTTTTCAATTTCTTTCTCAGATAATATTTTTCTTGTTTCTTCTTTACCAGAAGGATCCCCAATTCTAGTAGTGCCACCTCCTAACAAAACAATAGGTTGATGGCCGTGCTTTTGAAGCATTCTTAAGCACATTATTTGCAATAAACTTCCAACATGTAAACTTTGAGCAGTGCAGTCAAATCCTATATAGGTTCGAATTTTCTTTTCATTCATCAACTGTTCTAATTCATCTGAATTAGTACATTGATTAAAATATTCTCTCTCCCTAAACTCTCTTAAGAATGAATTTTTCATATTTTATAAAAAAAAGTGTAGAATCAATATACTTTATTTAAATTAATTAAAAAATACATATGAACAAAAGCTATTACAGCCTTGGTTTAATGAGCGGTACATCAATGGATGGAGTAGATGCTTCAATTATTCAATCAAACGGAATAGACGAATACAAGCCAATTGTTAACGAATATTGCCAATATAATAAAGATCTTTACAAAAACTTAAACATTATAAGAGATAAAATAAATGAATCACAAGATCTTAAAACACTAAATAAAGAACTAATATTATTAGAAAAAGAAATTACTTTATTTCATGCGGAAATAGTAAGTAAAATTATTAGAAAAATAGACAGCAATATTCATTTAATTGGTTTTCATGGACAGACAATCTTTCATAATGCTGCTGAGAAAATTTCAAAACAATTAGGTGATGGAAAACTTTTATCTAAGCTTACAAAAAAAATCGTTGTTTATGATTTTAGGCAAAACGATTTAAAAAATGGAGGTCAAGGTGCTCCTTTAACTCCAATATTTCATACTATCATAAGTAATAAATTGAAAAAAAGACGGACATCTTTTCTAAATATAGGGGGTATAACAAATGAAACAGTAATTCAAGAAAATGGTGAATTTTCTGCAAGAGATATTGGACCAGGAAATTGTTTAATTGATAAATGGTTTAAATTAAATTCAGATAAAATTTTTGATGAAAATGGTAATGTAGCGAGATCTGGGAAAGTAAATAAAATAATTTTAGATCAATCCCTAGATACTTTTTACAATAATGATATAAGTCATAAAAAATCCTATGATGTAAACGATTTTGATCTATCATTTGTTAGAGGTTTATCTTTAGAGGATGGCGCAGCCACTTTAACAGATTTTACATCAGAAATTTTATCTAAAAAAATTTTAAGTAATAATATTTATGTTTCTGGAGGTGGAAGAAAAAATCAATTTTTAATTGAAAGAATTGAAAATAAAATTAAAAGTAAATTACGATTGATAGATGAACTTGATATTGATGGTGATTTTGTCGAGTCACAAGCTTTTGCATTTCTTGCTATTAGGTCTTATCTTAAATTACCAATTACTTTTCCTAAAACAACGGGTTGTAAAAATCCTACAATAGGTGGCCTTATTGTTAAAAATTTTTAAAAAAGAGCAGTTTCTTTTTTAATGTACTTATTTAAAATTTTTACTAAATCTTTTTCTGTTTTAGAAAAAAAGTGGTTGGCTTCAGTAATTGACTGAAAATCAATTTTAATACCTTTTTGTAAGCTTAGTCTTCTATTCAAATCACTTATAAATTCAATTGGAACAAGTTCATCTTTTTTCCCATATACAACCAAACCAGAAGTCGGACATGGTGAAAGAAATGAAAAATCATAAACATTTGGTTGTGGTGATATAGTAACAAATCGATTTATTTCAGGTCTCCTCATTAGTAATTGCATGGCAATTAAGGATCCAAAAGAAAAACCTGAAACCCAACATTGTGAATTATCTAAATTTTCTCTTTCTAACCAATCTAAGGCTGCTGCAGCGTCCGCTAATTCACCTTGACCATTATCAAATTCACCATCACTCCTACCAACACCTCTAAAATTCATTCTGCATACTGAAAAATTATTTTCCATAAATGCATTAAATGTTTCAACAACAACTTTATTATTCATTGTCCCACCATATTGAGGGTGTGGCTGCAATACTAAGGCAATTGGTGAAGTATTTTTTCTGCTTTTATAATATCTAGCCTCAAGCCTTCCTGCTGGGCCTGGTATAAAAATTTCAACTATTTTATTGTCCATAAATGAAAATGATAATTATTCGCACAAAAAAACTTTATTTACCATAAACAGGTGACAATTTGCGAGTCTTTTTAATTTCATAAACTTGACTATTTCGCTCGGGTATATATATAAGTCGCATAAAATAACAATTATGAGATTAAATACAAAGACAAGATATGCAGTAATGGCACTTGCTGACATGGCGAAATTTCCGCAAAAAAAGCCAATTAGTTTGAGAGATGTATCTTTAAGACAAAACATTTCATTATTTTACCTAGAACAAATTTTTTTGAAGCTGAAAAAAAAAAATATTGTGAAAAGTATAAGAGGAATAAACGGTGGCTATCTTCTTAACAAAAAACCTGATGAAATAAAATTATCTGAAATTTTTTTAGCTCTTGACGAAAGAGTAAAAACGGTTGGATGTAAGAAAGATTCTAAAAAAGGATGTAATGGTAAATTAACAAAATGCATTAGCCACTATCTTTGGGAGGAGCTTGAGGTACATATAAATGTTTTTTTTGAAAGTAAAAAATTAAGCGACTTGTTGATCAAACCTGATGAAAGTAGAATTGTATGAGAGAAAAAGAGCTAGAAAAATTAAAAGAATATAAATATGGTTTTTCGACTGATATTGAAAACATAAGAGCCCCAAAAGGTTTAAATGAAGAGGTAATAAAATTTATTTCGAACATTAAAAAAGAACCAAAGTGGCTTTTAGATTGGAGACTAAAAGCATTTGAAAGATTGAAAGTTTTAAAAGAACCAAACTGGCAAAAACCTAAATATCCTAAAATTGATTATCAAGATTTATATTATTATTCAGCTCCAAAAAACTTCAAAGAAAAATCAAAGAGTTTAGATGACTTGGATCCAAAACTAATCGAAACATACAATAAGCTGGGAATACCTTTACAAGAACAAAAAAAACTAAATAATATTGCTGTTGATGCAATTTTTGATTCTGTTTCTGTTGCAACTACTTTTAAAGATACATTGAATGAAAAAGGAGTTATATTTTGTTCAATATCTGAAGCAATCCAAAAACATCCAGATCTTGTAAAAAAATATTTAGGTTCTGTAATACCGATAACTGACCATTATTTTGCAACTTTAAATTCAGCTGTTTTTACTGATGGTTCTTTTGTTTACATACCAGAAGGCATCAGATGTCCAATGGAATTATCTACTTATTTTAGAATTAATGCATCTGAAACTGGACAGTTTGAAAGAACTTTAATTATAGCAGATAAAGGAAGTTATGTAAGTTATTTAGAAGGATGTACAGCACCAATGAGAGATGAAAA
>JACKQG010006153.1_pt1 | contig 12853 bp, 16 predicted proteins | sample 8237621 | NCBI WGS metagenome assembly JACKQG01 (sample SAMN15677084, study PRJNA649215) | marine metagenome | biome: marine; feature: Black Sea; material: saline water; isolation source: suspended particulate matter (SPM) from the Black Sea western gyre | collected 2013-06-09/2013-06-10 | depth...
AAAAAAAACAATTCAATTTCTAATGTTGGCGATGCTTATTCCGCTGACGATCGGCCTTATAATGAATGGCTGTAAAAAAGATGACGATGAACCGGAACCGGTTCCGGTAAACTTCACAGCACTTGATGGCTTAATTACTGATGCTCACACGATACACGATGGTGCTGTTGAAGGCGAGGATATTGGTGAGTATCAGGCGGGTTCAAAAGCAGAACTGCAGACATCCATTGATCTTGCAGAAACAGTACGTAATACATCAGGTGTTACTCAAGCTCAGGTTGATGCAGCAGTTGTAAATCTACAAGCAGCACTCACGGTTTTTGAATCGAAAAAGATCACTGAGATAGCTCCCGAAAATCTTGTTGCAGAGTGGCGTATGAATGGTGATGCAACAGATAATAGCGGGAATGGACACGATGGTGAACTGAAAGAAGGATACTCACTCAACGGTGGTGGAACTGTACAAAATACAACAGACCGTTTTGGAAATCCTGATTATGCTTACAAGTTTAGCGCAGGTGGAAATATTGAAGTGCCCAATGCCACGGCATTCAACCCACCGGATCTGACAATTGTAACATGGATCCAACTTGATGAAACATGGGCGCATAATTACTTCCTTTCAAATGACATCTGGAATTGCTGGAAGCTTCAGGTTCAGGATGCTAACAAGCCTTTCTTTACACGTAAAATTCTGAAAGATGACGGCTCAGGTGATTTTGCCTGGATTGATAAGGATAGCAATACCGGAGTACTCGAAAATGACGTATGGACTCACATAGCAGTTTCTTTCAAAAGCGGTGAAATGACATTCTATATCAACGGAGAGAATGTAATGTTCTGGGATGACTTCCCGACCGGCACACCGGTTGAACCAAATCCATTAGTCAATCTGGTCATTGGTCAGGCACTGCCAACCGGTATTTATTCTGATGTCCCAGGTGATCCGTATGAGTGGCAAGAATGGCTGGGTTATCTGAAGGGGTCTCTGGATGATCTTAAATTCTATAATATCGTTCTTACAGATGCCCAGGTACATTCTATTTATAGCTGGGAAAATGAACATGTAATAGAATAATGGTTTTTTATTGTTGAAAAAAGGCTGTCTGATTTATTATTTTTTATCGGATAGCCTTTTTTATGTTTATAAACCAAATGAGGAATAAATATAAAGTACCGGTTTTTGTTATTTTACTTTCTGTTTTTTTTGTTTCATGTAAAAGGAACAATGATAACAAGGAGTTATTATTCTGGTCATCGAACAATGCCCAGGAGATCACTTTTTCAAAGATGTTAGTTGAAAAGTGGAATAAAGAATATCCCGATAAGCCTGTTCATGTACAGCCCATACCGGAAGGGCAATCAAGTGAAGAAATTATTCTGGCTGCTGTTGTCGGAAAAACTACCCCTGATATTTATGCAAATATGTGGCAGGGGAGTGTTGAAATGTATGCCAAAGCAGGAGTTCTTGTTCCTTTTGATACGCTCGATGGATTTATGGAATTCATTAAAACACGGTGCTCAGATGAAGTGATATCAGAAATAACTTCCTCCGATGGTCATATTTACCAGGTTCCCTGGAAGGTAAACCCGATAATTACTTTGTATAATAAAGGTATGTTTGAATTAGAAGGTATCAATACAGTTCCGGTAACTTATTCACAATATTACAGTGCTGCCGAAAAAATAAAAAAGGATCGGGATAATGACGGTTATGTTGACAGGTGGATAGGTTATACTACCGTAAAAGTAATCTGGTACCAAAGATTGTTTAATTTTTATCCGTTTTACCTTGCAGCTTCTAATGGCGCTCCATTGATTAAAGATAACAAAGCTGCCTTTAACAATGATTTTGCGATTGGTGTATTTAGCTTTTTGCAAAAACTATATAAAAATAATTACTTTTCTAAACAACGAATGGCGGCTGCACAGGATCCATTTATCATGCAACGTGTTGCCACATTGTTTACAGGCCCATGGCAAATCTCCTATTTAGATAAGTTTAAACCCGAAGACCTGGAATATAGCTTTTATCCAATCCCTGTTCCTGATAATCACGAAGGCCCGGTTTACACTTACGGGGACCCAAAGAACCTGGTGATATTTAATACTTGTAAAGATCCTCAAACAGCATGGGATTTTATTAAAACCATAATCGATAAGGAAGGTGATCTGAAACTATTGGAGATCACAGGTCAGTTTCCGAGAAGGAAAAACCTTGTTGATGATCCTTATTTCAGCGATTTCCTCAAACAAGACCCCAAAATGGAAATATTTGCACAACAGGTAGAGTATATTAAGGGAGTGGATAATCATGAGTTGATAGTGGAGGTGTTTGACATCATTTCACAGGAATATGAAGCCTGTGTTATTTATGACAGAAAAACGCCGGAAAAAGCCATCCATGATGCCGCCAGGGCAGTTGATGTATTACTTGGAAATATTAGAGAAAATTGAGTGTTCAAATTAATTCGTGCAGGTAAGTTCTAAATAACCTGTTCTGTATCCGGATCAAAGAAGAGAATTTTGTTAATATCAAGAAACAAATCTACCGGCTTGCCTGTTTCAACTTTACTTTCCGGTGAAAACCTTGCAATCAGTTGTTTGTCGTCAAGAACCACATAAACCAGCATTTCACTGCCCATTTGTTCTATGGCAATAGAAGTAGTTTTAAGTTTTGCAAAGTGCCCGCTGTTCGCTTGAGGTTTACTGTAAATATCTTCCGGGCGAATACCAAGGATAATTTTTTTACCTTCAAATCCTGAGACAGCCTTGTTGCGTAATTCCGACAGGTCGATTTTAAGTCCGCTTTTTTCATGGATAAAATTCAGAGAACCGGCTCTCCTTATCTCGCCCTGAATAAAATTGACAGGAGGAGAACCGATAAATCCTGCAACAAACATATTGTCAGGATTGTTATAGAGTTCCATAGGTGTACCTGTCTGCATCACAACACCATCATTTAGCACAATAATTCGGTCGCCCAGGGTCATGGCTTCTGTCTGGTCATGTGTAACATAGATGATAGTCGCTTGTAATTTATTATGTAACTTTTGAAGTTCTACACGCATTTGTACCCGCAATTTAGCATCGAGGTTACTCAGCGGCTCATCAAAAAGAAACACTTTCGGGTTTCGAACAATAGCTCTTCCAATAGCTACTCTCTGTCGCTGCCCACCCGACATAGCTTTAGGTTTCCTGTCAAGCAACTCTTCAATTTCCAGTATTTGAGCTGCCTTTTTAACACGTTGGTCAATCTCTTTTTTGGGTACTTTTTTCAGTTTGAGTCCAAATGCCATATTCTGGTAAACAGTCATGTGTGGGTATAGAGCATAGTTTTGAAAAACCATGGCTATATTACGGTCTTTGGGCAAAAGGTCATTCACCCTGTTGCCGTCAATAAACAGATCGCCGCCGGTGATATTTTCTAACCCGGCTATCATTCTTAATACAGTACTTTTCCCGCATCCTGATGGACCTACTAAGACTGCAAACTCTTTATCTTTTATTTCAATATTGACATTTTTAACAACATTTGTTTTTCCATCGTAGCTCTTATCTATATTATTAAGTTTTACGTCAGCCATTGGTTATAGAATGTTTATTCAAAATTAATAATTTAATGTTTTAAGTTGACTTATTAACATCGCAATCTGTCAACCTATTTTAGGACAAGACCGGGTTTATTTAAGCTTTTAAGCATATCAGTAAGTAATTTATTTTACAAAGATAATTATACTATTCGAAACTGGAAATAACGATATGCTCCTAATTGTTCAAGTTTTCCAGCTTCGGCCTTTGAGGATGCAGGACATAGACCTTTTTAATCACTTTTCCTCATCGCAGTTTTATGTATGCACTTTGCGGAGTGCCCATATCCTGATGGCTATTAAATTCATTCATTCAGCCGCGTGTTGGGTCATCCAGGGCTATTCAGGGTTAGCCTGTATAGCAAGATAGCGTCTCGCAGGGTGTCCCGGGTTGATGAGACGTTTTTCAAAGCCTGCGCACTCCTTCGAGGCTCACTCCGGTCGCACCTCAAGATGACCTGACGCACAATTTAAAGTACAAAACTCAGGTCAGTCTGAGGAGCTACTGTGATAGGGATTTTGGGTGGATAAGTAGCGTCTCGAAGACAGCCCGGAGTTTATGAATGCCATCGCACTGCTTCGAGTCTTTTTGCTGCGCAAAAAGGCACTTCAGCATGACCCTGCGCTGTTATTTGTGTTATTTGTTGTACTTTTACAAATCAAATAAAGCGCATAATGGAAAAGATGGATAAACTCGCTGCACTCAGTTACCTTGCAATCAACAACCCGGTTTGCGAGAATTGTGTTCGTGGCAACATGGAGGAGATCAGGATCGCTGCCGGTCTTTACCAGTTGGTGAAAGACATTGTTTTGGGAGACAAGGAAACTTTCAAGCAGAAAGAGCTGGAAACCATGATCAGAGATGCCACGACGTTTTGATTTCCAATTGTAATTAAGGTTTTATAACCCATCTCACCGTTAGCTCCCGGCTCGGCTGGACAGCGAACGGAAACCGGGAGTTGTAATTCTTAAGGATAAAACAGTTATATGGAAGTATTAATTGAAGGAGATTGCAAGCTCTTGTTATACAGAAGGATTGCCTATCGTTCTATTGGTGATGATCCTGACACTGAACAAACAGAAAAATATTTTATTGGCACAACGATAGATAATTTTATTTTCTTTTTCAGCTAAAAGTCATAAAAGGGTATATGAGATTTTGGGTAAAATAGCCACCAAAACACAATCCCGAAGTTTCGGGATCGAGATTTAGTGGCATGAAAAACAACTTACATTTTTATATACAACCCCGTTTTTTTCTCAAGCCTGAAACCGCATTTTTTAAGAATATGCTGCGATTTAATATTCTCTTTATCAGGATCTGCGATAATACGTTTGGGATTAACATTGTTTATTACAAATTCAACAAAATTTTTTACTAACAAAATGCCGTACCCTTTTCCTAAGAAGGAAGGATTTCCGATAAAAAAGTCAATACCAATTGTCCCGGTCGGTTGTGAACTCCAGGGTCCTTTTGGGGCTTTGGAAGTATTGTAATATTGAGCAAATCCAACCGGTTTAGAATCCAATTCGGCTCGGAAATACCAAACCCAATCAGAAATCAGATTCGGGAAAATCTCATTTATCCATTCATTCGTATCAAACCATTTTGAAACATAAGGTTGTTGCAGCCAATCTTTAATTAAAGGCAAATCGGATTCCGCTAATTCTTTAAAATTGAAGTTCATATTGTTATATTATTGAATAATTATCGAATCACGCCTTACAGTAAATGCCCCGAAATATCCTAAAGCCCCATTACTTAAATTGCTATTGGGATTGGCTGGTGTAGTCATCATCATAGGCGGACCAGTATCACCTTCAGTTAGTACATTACTGAGTGTGGAATAATAATCGTAAGTTGATTTATCTAATGTCAATAATTCAACAATTGCGGTATCATTCAATTGCAGAATTGCATCATCTTCAAAATCATTATAATCATAAGAATTTCCATTGGTATATTTATCGTCATATAAGTAATAACCTTTCGCAAGTTGTCCGTTTTTATATACTTTGAACCTGCAATAATTTTCAATTCCGGCAGGGTCGGTAAAATGGATATGCAATATGTACCCTTCTGTTGCATCAGGGCCAAAAGAACCTCCCGGTTGATATTCATATGTCAGTGAATCTATCATAATAGCTTCCGGCATAGTTGAAGTAGCCGTATATTCTTTTCCTTCGGTAATCACTTTTAATGAATAAGTTCTGCCGGGAAGACCTTGTATGGTTGATGTTTGATAGAAACCTTCAGCAACTTCAGATAAAATTTCCGAATTTCCCGCATCATCAGAAATAGTAACCTCTGCACCGGCAACAGCAGGAAATGTACTCGGCTTATAATAATCACCGGTTTTGCTGATTATTACAGTATAAGGTCCCGGTTGGTCGGTTATAGTGCCATTAATAACTATTTGCGGCTCTGAATTTTTTAAATCAATATCTATCACTTTTTCGCATGAAGAAAGAGCTATTGACATTATCAGCATAAAGAATAAATATATATTTTTCATTTGTTTTACCTTTGTATAAATTAATATTTTAAATCATGAAACATTTAATTGAAATAGACGATGGAACAAAAGCAGGAGAAACACTTTTAAACCTTGCCGAAATATTATCAAAAAAGAGTAAGGGTATAGATTTATTAAGGCATGAAATAATTGAAGAAATGGAAGACCTTAAATTACTTAGAAAAATGGAAGATTCAAGAAAAACGGGACTTGCCGATACTGAAGAAGTATTGAAAAAATTGGGGTTATAATGGAAGTACAATTTTACAAAGGATTTGAACGGCAAATTGATATAATAAATCAGGAAAAACTTTTGAATCAGATTAAGAAAGCTGTTAAATCGGTACAAGAAGCAAAGACACTTCATGATATTTCTAACCTTGAAAAATTGAGAGGACACAAAACGGCTAATCGTATTAGAATAGGTTTCTATTATATTAAGAATACAATTAACTTTGCTGCCTTTGGCTACCATAAAGATATTTACAAACATTTTCCTTAATAATTCAATAAAATTCAGGTTATTATTTATAATTTTGTAAAAATCAAAATAGAATATTATGCAGACAGCAATCTTAAACAGTGATTCAAAAAAAGATTTCAATCTTTTACTTGAACTTGCAAAAAAATTAAATATAAAAGCAAAAGTGCTTACCGAAACTGAAATTGAAGAAATTGGTCTTACAAATGTGATAAAACAAGGTAGAACAGGTGAATTTGTTAATACTAAAAAATTCCTTGAAAAACTCCGCAAATGATCATAAAAATTGAATTTATTCGTTTTCTTCATCGTAAAGATATTTACAAACATTTTCCTAAAACTTAAAATTATAAGTTATCGAGGGAACGATTGTATAAAGATACCTCATCACAGCTTGTGTTTCAGCCGGATTATTTTCGTTTTTTTGAAAATTTATTGAGTACGCATTTTTTCGTGCATAAGCATTGTAAGCTGATATGTTCCAGCTCGATTCAAATCTTTTTCTTTTTTTATTTAAGAAAGTTATACTCAAATCTAAGCGGTGATAAGCAGGCATCCTGTACCCGTTTCGTTCGGTATAATAATTGGCAATGTGGTCGTCAATCAAATATTTTCCGCTCGGAAAAGTAATTGCATTGCCGGTGTTGTAAACCCATGTTGCCGAAAATATCCACCTGCCTGTCGGTTGGTAAATCCCGACAATTGAAATGTCATGAGTTCTGTCCTGCCGGGCAGGGAAAACATCTCCGTTGTTAATTTTATCAAATTTCCGTTCACTTCTCGACAATGTGTAGCTTATCCACCCGGTTAGTTTTCCGAATTTCTTTTTTATTAAAAATTCAATTCCGTAAGCCTGGCCTTCACCAAAGACAAGCTGAGTTTCAAATTTTTCGTTCATGAGTATTTCAGCCCCGTTTTTATATTCTATTTGGTTTTGTAGATATTTATAATAAACCTCTACCGAAGTTTCAAATTTATTGTCAGCGAAATTCTTAAAGTAACCCAATGCAAGCTGGTCGGAAATTTCGGGCTTTATAATGGGTGTGCTTGGCTGCCATTGGTCAATGGGTGTACCTGAAGTTGCAATAGAGAGTAAATGAATGTATTGCCTGTTCCGTGAATAAGACATCTTGCATGAACTTGTTTCGTTCAAAAGGTAATTAATTGTAAACCGGGGTTCAAATCCCCCATAGTTTTTAATTATTTCTCCGCTTGTATAAGTTGTTGTATCCGTGATTTCGCCATCAGCATCAAACGAATAAATACTTCCGGGTCCTAAAACAAAAAACATAGAATACCGTAAACCGTAAATAAATGTTAACCTCCCCGAAACATTGATTTCGTGAGAAGCATAAACAGCGTTTTCGAGAGCATATTTATCTTCAATTTTTTTAAAGTTCATATAGTTGGTTTCGGTTGCCGTTACTTCTCCGGGTTTAAATGTATGGTGATTAATCTTAAACCCGAATTTCAATGTATTATTTGTGGTTAAAAAATACTGGAAATCCTGCTTTAGGTTATAATCCCGGATAGCAGCACTTATATCAGGTACTGTTGTTGCTTCCCCAACTTTTACCTCGTAGTCATAATTGCTGTAAATCAGTGATGTGTTTAAAAACAATTTGTTATTAAAAATATGGTTCCATCTTAAAGTAAAAGTAGAATTGCCCCAGTTTGTGCCTTCACTTTTTCCAAAAAAAAGGACATCCCTTCCAAAATACCCTGAAATAAAAATACGGTCGTTAGCTCCAAAACGATAGTTTGCTTTCATATTCAAATCATAGAAATACAATTTTGCATCTTTCAGCACTTCATCTGATGAAAGATTTAAGAACAAGTCGGCATAGGTTCTTCTGCCTGAAATAATAAATGAACTTTTATCCTTAATAATCGGTCCATCAATGGTCAGGCGGGAAGCAATCAGCCCCAGTCCTCCCGAAACGCCAAATCTCTTTGAGTTTCCGTCATTCATTTTTAAATCCAATACTGAGGACAAACGCCCGCCATATTCAGCCGGGGCATTTCCTTTATAAAGTTTCACGTCTTTTATTGCATCAGAATTAAATACGCTGAAGAAACCCATTAAATGTCCGGCATTATAAACAGGCGCTTCATCAAGCAAAATCAGATTCTGGTCGGTTCCGCCTCCCCTCACATAATAACCGCTGTTGCCCTCTCCCGAAGAACTGACTCCCGGCATAAGCTGAATTATCTTTAAAATATCCTGTTCTCCGAAAATTACAGGAATTGATTTAATTTCTTTAACATTAAGTTTTACAATGCCCATTTCCGTTGATTTGATGTTTTCATCAACAGCTTCGGCAGAGACAATTACTTCTTCAAGAGATGTAGATGATGGCGATAGTTCAATATCTTGCTTAATGTTTTCAACAAGATTAATTTTTGTTGATTGAGTTTCATAACCAATAAAACGATATTCAATGATATATTTGCCTCTCGGTATTGTGATAGAATAAAAACCATATACATTTGTAATGCCGCCGGTTTTAAGTTCTTTAACAAAGATTGACGCCCCGATTAATTCTTCCCCTGTTGTTGCATCTTTAATATGCCCGCTAAGAGTATGTTTATCCTGTGCAGTTATTATTCCTGAAATTATTACAGCAACAAATAAGAATAATACTTTTTTCATTATTAATAAATATCCTTAAGGAATTTTAGTTTTTGACTTCAACCGTTTCATTTTGTCAGAAATTTTCTCATATTGTTCGTCATCAAGTATTGGTTTTAATTCCAAATGAAAAGAATCAACAATACTGTAAAGTTCTTCGAAGTGCTCTTTTGTTAAGCTGACTACTTTACCGGCATATTTGTAAGTGATGGGTTCTACAGCCTTTAACTGCCTATCATCAGGGTCAATATTCTGAAGCATCTTGCTTTGAATAAATTCCTGTGTAAACTTTTCCGGAAGATGTTTCAATTTATAGTGAATAACTATACCGCTTACTAACAGTCCAAGAATGAAACCTGTTAACAAGAGTCCAATGCTGATTAATACAATTTTCTTTTTCATTTGTTCATATTTTTGCCGTGAATACACGAATGAATTTTTTGACACGAATTACACAAATTTCCACTAATTTTTTTTATCCATATAATCATTCCCTTGCCTGCCTGTCGGCAGACAGGTGTGTTAAAATCAATCATAGCCTGCCCCGATTTTCTCGGGGGATGTTTCATATAATGTATATTATTCCTGCATTAGTGGCATTTTATTGTTTTAAAAACCTGGTAAATAAAATAAGTAAAATCAAAACTTTCATTAAAAAGGTTAATGGACAGGCTACCTTCTGATAGGTAAAAACCAGCAAGTAACATCAGAAAAATGGCAAAACCGGAAAACGATACTCTCTTAAAAGTTAATAAAAACAGATTGGCAAAATCTATATATTCCTTTTGTATCTTCTTTAGTTGAATTATTTTATTCATTACCTTTTCAGCGAAAAAAGGAAATAGTTTATACTCCTGCTCTTTTATTAGATTTCTAATTTTTAGAAGATATTTTTTCTCCTTTTGTAGTTCCTGTGAAGCAATTAGTGCGATATCTAACTTTTGCTTTTCCTTTTCAGGCAACTCATCGTCCATAGATTTAATTAATAGTCTGTATATTTTTTTATCCATAATTATTCCTCCAAAAATGTTTCTAATTTTACTCTTAGTTTTTCCTGTGCTCTTGAAAGCCGTGTAAGTACAGAGCTTTTTTTAATTTCGAGAATTTCGGTAACTTCTTTTGTTGAATACCCGTCAATTAATTTTAAAACGATTACACTTCTGTATTTTGGTTCCAATAATTGCACTGCTTTATTTACAATTTCTTTTAGATCATTTTTTTCTAAATGTTGAGATAAATTCGTATCAGGTATTTGTAAAATATTATCATCATCATTTTTAGAAAACAAAAAGTTCTTTTTTTTTCTTTTTTTTATCTCGTTTAATGAAAGATTGATTGCTATCCGGGTAATGTATGTTCCAACACCTGACTGGCATTTAAAATTATGTAGCGACTGATAGAATCGGATAAATGTTTCCTGACTTATATCGTCAACTTCCCGGCATTTACCCAGCATACCGGTAACGGTTTTTACAACTTGTTTTTCGTACCGCAAAATCAAGGCAGTAAGAGCAGGCATTTCACCTTCCTTAACAAGTTTTATTAGCTCAATATCATTAATGCCCGGGTACTCCTTCACAAAATGTTTTTATATTTGTTTGACAATACAAAATATGAATTTGTCTCAAAAGATATTAAATAAAAACTGCAATAAAAATTATTATTTTCGTCAATAATAATAAAATTTAAAATGGTAGAAGAACATGTTTGCCCGATATGGGTAGGATATTTATTAGCAAGTCCATTAAGAAAAATGGCTCAAAACCCTGATAAAATACTTAGTAAACAAGTAAAGCCCGGGATGAAGGTTATTGATATTGGCTGTGCAATGGGATTTTTCAGTTTGCCACTTGCCAGAATTGTAGGAACCGACGGAAGTGTTGTTTGCATTGACCTTCAGGAAAAAATGATAAAAACGCTTAAGAAGAAAGCTGATAGAGCAAAACTTGCCGATATAATTGAAACCCGGATGTGCACTTCAGATTCGTTACTGATAAATGACCTTGCCGGACAAATTGATTTTGCCCTGGCTTTTGCTGTTATTCATGAAGTGCAAAACAAGGAAAATCTTTTTTCGGAGATTTACAGGGTTTTACAACAAGGTGGCAAATTATTAATTGCCGAACCAAAAGGACATGTTTCAAAAGAAAATTTCGGAAGGTTAATTGAAACTGCTCAAAATGTTGGTTTTAAAATTATTGAACATTCGATTATAAAGCGAAGTCATGCAGTGTTATTAAAAAAAAATAATCCAAATATTTTAAAATCATAAAATTCCCATACCTTTGTGTTACTTTTATAAAATTGATAACACTACAAAGGTGAAATATTTTGGAATATATTACATTTTTATAATTTCTATTCTGTTTTCATGTTCGGGCAATACCGGTTCTGAAAATTCAGGTACGATTGAAATTACGGATATGATTGGACGCAAGGTAGAAATACCTGCGAAAGTTAAAAAGATATTGGCAATACGTTCCGGTGCTTTGCGATATGTGGTTTATCTTGATGCTTCCGATTTGGTTGCAGGTGTTGAAGAATATGAAAAAAAACGTTCTACGCCATATCTAATGGCTCACCCCGAATTGAGGAAGCTCCCGTCAATAGGCACGGGTAACTATGCCGAGCCTGAACTTATTACCGCTATTAATCCCGATTTAATTTTCTGTACTTATGCAAGTGCCGGCGAAGCAGAACAACTTCAGCAAAAAACAGGTATCCCCGTTCTTGCTGTTGAATACGGCGATTTTAATGAAAACATAAATGTAATGTTTTCGGCACTAAAATTTATGGGTAAAATCCTTGATAAAGAAAAAAGAGCCGATTCGCTGATAAATTTTATCAATAATTGTATTTCAGACCTTAACAACAGAACAAAAGATATTCCTCAAACAAAAAAAACCGGTATTTATATATGTGGTATTGCTTATAGCGGTTCTCACGGAATAACTTCTACCATGTCGCCATACACTCCTTTTGAATTTGTAAATGCAAATAATGTTGCTTCTGTTTTGGACAAAAGAGCTATTTCAGCGGTTAAAGGCACATTCATCGACAAAGAACAATTAATTATCTGGAACCCGGAAAAAATATTTATTGATGCTACCGGATTAAAAAATATTAGAAACGAAATAAGTAAGGATAAAACAGTAGTAAATTCGGTTGACGCTTTTAAAAATGGTGAAATATATTCACTTCTGCCTTACAACTGGTACACTATCAATTTCGGAACTATTTTATGTAATGCTTATTATGCTGGTAAAATATTATATCCCGATAAATTCTCGGATATTGATATTAAAGAAAAGTCAAACGAGATTTATAAGCATTTTGTAGGAAAAGGGGTTTATGACGATATGATTGAAAAGTATGGAGAGTATAGGAAAATAAAGATAAAAGTAAAAAGTGAAGCGCAGCAAACCCGTATGGGTAAAAAGTAAAAAATTTTATTGTTCAATTGTTTCCCGAAATTTCGGGATGAATGACTGTTGAATGACCATGAATGACAACAGAATGACTATTAAATGACGACTGAAACAACATATCAAAAATACCAGGCTTATGTAAAAAGGAAAATAGTATTCATAATTATCATCACTTTTCTTTTGTTATTTTTTATGGTAACCGGATA
>JACKQG010006155.1_pt1 | contig 12852 bp, 11 predicted proteins | sample 8237621 | NCBI WGS metagenome assembly JACKQG01 (sample SAMN15677084, study PRJNA649215) | marine metagenome | biome: marine; feature: Black Sea; material: saline water; isolation source: suspended particulate matter (SPM) from the Black Sea western gyre | collected 2013-06-09/2013-06-10 | depth...
TAATGAGAAATCAGGAGCTATATCAATAGAAGAAATTCCTGAAAAATTATCAGACGATATCGTAAAGAAAATTTGTGAATTATACGAAACAACAGAAGATGATTTATTTGAAATATTAGACGATAATAATGTTGTTACAAGGTCTAATAAATTCAAAGAAGGTGGTTTTGATTTTATTAAACATAACTATCCTAAAATATTTGAAGGTGTTGGCTCTAATAAAGTTAGAAAATCTACCGACAAGAAAAAGCAAGTAAGCATTAGAACTGAAAAATATAGTGAATTAAAAGAGTTGTGGGAGAAACTAAATGAAAAAGTAATTTTAGAATACAAGTTTGAAAAAGAAGATAAATTCAAATCCTTATTTGTTAATTTCTTGAATGAGCAAAACAGCAATTTTACTATTGAAGGTATAAAAGAAAGAACAGCACAAATTGAAATAACTGACAACATTGCTGGAGTTAAAGAAGAACAAGAAATTTACGGAAATGAGATAACGCCAATTTCTACTATGAAGTACAGTAGTTTCTTGAAGGAATTAGCAAAAACACTAAATATCAATATAAAGTCTTTAAACAGTTCATTTATTGATTCTAATATCGACATAAACAAATTTTTAAATATCGCCACAGTTCGTATTATTAAGCAAAAATTCGAAAATTATTTAATGTTTAACGCAATAGATAAATTTGGAATTGAATATCAAAAAGTGAGCAATGAAATTCATCCAACTAAATTTACTGACGAAAAAGGAAATGTATTAAAAGAAATTTCTGCTTCTGATGTTGGTGTAATGTATTCCGAAAATAAAGTTGCTGATAGTTATTTACTAGATGAACTGTTTTACGATTCTGAATTGGAGAAGATTAATATTGAGCAAAACTTAAAAGAAGTAGTTGTTTTCTCTAAAATTCCAAAAAACTCAATAAAGATTCCTGTTGCTGGCGGAAAGAGTTATTCACCTGATTTTGCTTATGTTTTGAATTATGAAGACAAATCGAAAAAACTATACTTTGTTGTAGAAACAAAAAACACAACAGAAGAAAGCTTGAGAAATGAAGAAAAACAGAAAATAAGACACGCAGAAAAGTTCTTTGGAGATACAATTAAGATTAAATTCAGAAAGCAATTTAGCAATAAGAAAATAGAAAATTTAATACGAGAAATTATAGTTGAAAAATAGCCAACGCAAGTTCAAGCACATTTAAAGTTTGCTCGTGCCTCACAAATTTAAAAGAGCTTTCACGCCAACGCTAGCAAGTTTGCGGCAAGAAAAGCCAGACACCTAACAATGTATAAAAAACATAGGGCGTTTGTGCTAAACTGAAAGGTCTGTGAGTATTAACAAAGTCCGCTAAATATAAAATTTGGCGTTTATAGAATAAAAAATAAATGCAAAATATTTATATTTAGCTAAGTAATAAACCGAAACGAAAGTGCTTATTAACTGCCCTACGTTTCTTATACTAAACGTTAGGCGTAAAAGGCTGCATAAAAAAAGAAGAGCTAAAAGGAAGAATAAGTTAGATAAAATACTAAAACTGCACCTCTAATTCCACAGCTTTTCCATCACGAATAACAGTTGCTTTTACCTTGTCTCCTTTTACGAAATGACCTAGAGCCTTCATGTAAGCCATCATATCTGTAATGTTTACCTCACCTAATTTTACTACTATATCACCCTTCTTCATCCCTGCATTTTGAGCTGGTTTTCCATCATTCACTCCATCAATTCTCATTCCCCCTTCAGAGTATAAATAATCAGGAACAACCCCTAATGTTACTGAGAACTTAGGCGCTTTTTTACTATCTCCAGATTTTGTTTTTGTGAATTCTAATTTCTTCTCATCATCTAAATCATTTATTAGATTTTCAATATAAGTTACAACTGTAGCAATCCCTTTAAAATTTACTTTATCGGCATCATCTGTCGGCTTGTGATAATCAGCATGAGTTCCAGTAAAAAAGTGTAAAACAGGAATGTCCTGCAAGTAAAAAGAAGTATGGTCAGATGAGCCAACTCCACTCTCAGAAGAAGCAATTGTAACATTTTTACATTTATTGTCTTCCAAAAGAGAATTCCATCTCGGAGAAGTTCCTGTTCCATAAACTTCAATTTTCCCATCCTCATTAAGCCTTCCAATCATATCCATATTTATCATATAATTGATTTTACTCGCCTCTAACATATCACTTTTGGCAAAAGCATTTGAGCCTAAAAGCCCTTTTTCTTCCCCACTAAAAGCAATAAAAAGATAATTGTAGTTATTGTATTTTGATTTACTGTAGGTTTTAGCCAATTCTAAAAGACCTGCTGTACCACTCGCATTGTCATCAGCCCCATTGTGTATAGCTGGCTCCCCCCTGTAAAGAGACCCCTCTGCACCCCAACCTAAATGATCATAATGAGCTCCAATAATAATTGTATTTTCTTTTCCATTATTTACCTCAGCAATTAAATTCTGTCCTTCAATAATTTGTTCTTTAAGCTTTACCTCAACACTTATTTTGGTTGGTAAATTTTCTTTTACATCATCAAAAAACAAAACAGGAATTCCAACTGAGTAAAGGTTTTTAAATTTTCTTTCTGGGGATTCTGCATATTTATTGTCTGTGTAAAAAATCACAGCAACAGCTCCTTTAAGTTTAGCGGTTTCAGCTCTTAACTTTAAATCATGATAATTTAAATATTTTGAATGGGGATGAATTCCATCAGGAGAAGATGTGTTTATGACTACCGCCTTTCCTTTAACATCTATGGCAGAATAATCTGAATATTCTAAATCTGCTGCTTCAATTCCAAACTGTACATCTACCACTTCTACTTTTTCAATACTTCCGTTTGAGGAGTATTTAGTTGGGTACATATTAGATGCTATTGTCCAAAAAGAAAGCTTAACATTGCCGTTAAATTTAAATTTATGAACCTTAGTTTCCACTCCAATACTTTTTAGTCTTCCTCCAAGGTATTCCAGTGCTAGTTGCTCCCCTTTTGTTCCTGTTTCTCTTCCTTCAAGTTTGTCATCAGCTAAATATTCAACATCTGCTTTAATGTTAGAAATTGATTCTTTTGAAGTCTTGCAGTCCTGTGCAAAAACAGCTGAACTAATAAATAATAATCCTAATAATATTTTTTTCATTTTTTTCATTTTTTATTTAGTTTCTCCCCCGTAATTAGAAATTCCCCCACTTAAATTGATTACTGTTTCAAATCCCATACCTTTCATAATTTGTTGCACCCTTGCTGACCGAGCTCCAGAATGACAATGCACTACTATATTTTTATCTTTTTTATCTGATATCATTTGGATTTTTTGACCAAAAACTGAAGTAGGAATCAAATAGTCCATTCCTATAATTTGCTTGGTGTTGTTTTCCAATTCCTCTCTAACATCAATCAATATAAAATCAATTAAACCCTCTTTTCTACCATCTAACAAATCTACTAACTCTGCAGAATTAATTTCATTTTTGGAAAACAAGGTATTTAATTTTGTTGTAGTTAAATCCGTATGATGAATGGCTTTTTGCACATCAACCATCACAAAATTAGCTACATATTCTTTAGTGTTGAAAATACCACAATAACACTTTCCTGTTTCTGGAATTTCATTTTGCAAAGCAGGTTTGCACGGGCAAATTCTGTTGTTTGCCGCTTTCTTTTCTTCTTTTGTTTCTCCCTCAACCATAAAACAAGGACAGTATCTTTTTCCTTTCGTGAGTTTGTTATTTGTCAAACCAATATAAATTCTTTCATTTTCTGATGCAATTGGGTTAGGCTCAAATCCCATTCTATCTCGCACCTTATCTGCAAAAGCTCTTGTATTTTCTAATTCTGTTTTAAACTCTTCTGTGTTTACATCAACTACTTTATGTTCTTCTTGCATAATTAATCGTTTTTTTCGGCTTTCATTTGTGGGAAAAACAATACATCTTGTATGGAATTTGAGTTTGTCATTATCATACTCAATCTATCAATTCCAATACCTAAACCTGCAGTTGGAGGCATTCCGTATTCAATAGCTCTTAGGAAATCTTCATCCAATAACATTGCTTCATCATCTCCTCTTTTCCCTAGTTCCAATTGCTCTTCAAATCGTGCTCTTTGGTCAATAGGGTCGTTCAATTCAGAAAAGGCATTACAGATTTCTTTTCCATTACAAATCGCTTCAAATCGCTCTACCAACCCTTCATGCTCTCTGTGTTTTTTTGCCAATGGCGACATCTCAACAGGATAGTCTGTAATAAAAGTAGGTTGTATTAATTGTCCTTCACATTTTTCACCAAAAATCTCGTCAATTAACTTTCCTCTTCCCATACTTTTATCTACCTCAACCCCTAGTTTTTTAGCAGTTTCAGCCATAGTTGCTTCATCCATTTTTGAAATATCAATTCCAGTGAAATGTTCAATTGCTTCATACATGGTATAACGCTTCCAAGGTCTTTTAAAGTTGATTAAATTATCCCCAACCTGAACTTCAGTTTTTCCGTGTAAATCCATAGCAATTTTCTCAACCATTTCTTCCACCAAATCCATCATCCAAGCGTAATCTTTATAAGCAACATAAAGTTCCATTTGAGTAAATTCTGGATTGTGAAAACGACTCATTCCTTCATTTCTGAAATCTTTTGAAAACTCATATACTCCATCAAAACCACCTACAACTAATCTTTTTAAATACAATTCATTTGCAATTCTAAGGTACAATTCCATATCCAAAGTATTGTGATGAGTTTTAAACGGACGAGCAGCAGCACCCCCATAAAGAGGTTGTAAAATAGGCGTTTCAACTTCCAAATATTCTTTCTTATTTAAGAAATCACGCATTGAATTTGTTAATTGCGTTCTTTTGATAAAAGCATCTTTCACCTCAGGGTTTACTACCAAATCTACATATCTTTGTCTGTATCTTTTTTCAGGATCAGTAAATGCATCATGTATTGTTCCGTCTGTATCTACTTTTGGTAATGGTAATGGGCGTAAGGATTTTGTAAGTACAGTAAGCTCTTTTACTTTTACTGATATCTCCCCAACCTTTGTTGTAAAAACAGTACCTTTTATTCCAATAATATCTCCAATATCCAGTAATTTTTTGAATACTGTATTGTACATAGTTTTGTCTTCCCCCTCACAAATTTCATCTCTATTTACATAAATTTGAATTTTCCCTTCACTATCTTGTAGCTCAGCAAATGAAGCCTTCCCCATGATTCTTCTACTCATTAATCTACCAGCAAGAACAACATTTAGTTCCTCTCCATCCTTATAGTTTTCTTTAATTTGTTTTGATGTAGTATTTACATCATACTTTTCAGCAGGATAAGGATTCACCCCTAAATCCCTTAATTTTTGTAAAGATTCCCTTCTAACTATTTCTTGTTCGGACAGTTCTCTTGCCATGTGATAAATTTTTTGCAAAGATAGGAATTCTATTATCCTATTATTTCGTATTTTCGACTTCTTTTAACAATAGCATTTTAACTATGAAAATGAACGATTATATAAATGATTTTACCAATCATTTAAGAGAGGCAATTGAGATTGCAAATAATACTGAACTTAAAACAAACACTAAAGAAATCAGGAATGTATTGATTTGTGGTTTAGGAGGTTCAGGAATTGGTGGAACGATTGTGAACGATATTGTTTCTCCAAAAGCAGGCATTCCAATTGCTGCAACTAAGGATTACAGTATTCCTAATTTTGTAAATGAACACACGCTTGTTATTGCAAATTCTTACTCAGGAAATACAGAAGAAACGCTTTATGCTTTGAAAAAATGCCAAGCAAGAGGAGCAGAAATTGCAATAATTACTTCAGGAGGAAAATTAAAAACTATTGCTGAAGAAAATAATTACAACAAAATAATTATTCCAGGAAATCAACCGCCAAGAGCTATGTTTGGTTATGCGTTTACTGAGCTATTTTTTATGCTGAACCATTACGGAATTATTGATGATTCTTTCAAATCTGATTTTGATAAAGCAATTGCATTGCTTGATACAGAGAAAGCTGACATTCAAAAACAAGCAATGGATTTGGCAAAAAAAATGTACAAGCAAACGCCAGTAATTTATGTGGCAAATGGCTTTGAAGGAGTTGCTGTTCGTTTTCGTCAGCAAATAAATGAAAATAGTAAAATGTTATGTTGGCACCATGTTGTGCCAGAAATGAATCATAATGAGTTGTTAGGTTGGAGAACAAATGTTGATGACTTAGCAGTTGTTTATTTCCGTAATAAATCTGATTATGAAAGAAACCAAATCCGAATGGATATTAACAAAAAAGTAATTTCAGAATACACAGATAATATTTCTGAAGTTTGGAGTAAAGGAGATTCTGTAATTGAAAATTCTCTTTACCATATAAATCTTGGTGATTGGGTAAGTTGGTACTTATCCGAAATGAATGAGGTTGATGCAATTGAGATTGATGTAATTAATTTTTTAAAAGGAGAATTAGGAAAAATCTAATGAATAAAAAAGTATCTTTTAAGGATTTAGGGAAGATTGACTACAAAAAATGCTGGGATTATCAAGAAGAACTTTTTGCAGAAATACTAGCTGTAAAATCAGCAAACAGGAAAGAAGAAAAGACTGATGAAACTAAAAATCATCTTATTTTTTGTGAGCATCCACATGTTTACACCTTAGGGAAAAGTGGTGATGAAAAAAACCTTTTGGTAAATGAAGATTATTTAAAAAGCAGAGGCGCTACTTTTTATAAAATAAATAGAGGGGGAGATATTACTTATCATGGACCTGGGCAATTAGTGGGTTATCCGATTTTAGATTTGGATAATTTTTTTACTGATATTCATAAATATTTACGATTTTTGGAGGAGGCAGTAATACTTACTTTAAAAGAATATGGATTGGAAGCCGAACGATCTACTGGAGAGACGGGAGTATGGTTTGATGTTGGAACTAATAGAGCAAGAAAAATTTGTGCACTTGGAGTGAAAAGTAGCAGATGGGTAACTATGCACGGATTTGCTTTTAATATTAATGCTGATTTATCCTATTTTGGCAATATTATCCCGTGCGGAATAATTGATAAAAAAGTTACTTCCCTACAGCAAGAATTAGGTAGAGAATTAGACTTTGAAGAAGTAAAAGATAAAGTAAAAACGCATTTGATTAACTTATTTGAGATGGAGTTATTCTAGTTGATAAATTCCCCTCTAAAAAGAGGGGGGTCGGGGTGTGTAAAATGAAAATTACTTATAATCCAAAATTAAAAGCTCTCGCTAAGAATTTGAGAAATAACGCTACAAAATCTGAGATAATATTGTGGGGTTATTTGAAGGGGAGAAAGATGATGGGTTATAAATTTTCAAGACAAAAACCAATTGATAATTATATTGCTGATTTCTTTTGTAATGAACTAAAATTAACAATTGAGTTAGATGGGTATTCCCACCAAATTGATGAAGTTTTTGAAAAAGATTTAAAGAAAACAAAAGTGTTAAACAACTTAGGAATTTCTGTTTTACACTTTGATGATAAAGATGTATTTGAAAATATAGATAATGTTTTAAGAGAAATTGAGCAATTTATGATTAACTTTGAAAAACTAAAATAACACACCCCTTAACCCCCTCTTTTTAGAGGGGAAAGATAATATGAAAAAACTCTTAAAATACCTAATCATTATTTTTGTAGTCCTTAACTTGCTTATTGTTGTAAGTGGGAAAAGCTGGATGTACAAGGCAGTTTCTGTTACTTATTTAAAAGGACACACATCCTCTTATATTGATGATTTTATTCATTTCCCTGCCGATAAAATTGATACTGCAAATCATCAAAAGTGGGCAATAGCAAATGATTACAACAAAGCTAAACTTCCGGAATTTATAAAACCGATAAATAAAGAGCTTGGAACAGTGGCTTATTTGGTGATAAAAAATGACAGTATTATTTTTGAGCAGTATTGGAATGGTTATTCTGCAGATAGCGCTTCTAACTCCTTTTCTATGGCAAAAAGTTGGATCTCTACTTTAGTTGGTGTTGCTATTAAAGAGGGTAAAATTGAAAGTGTAGATCAAAAAGTTTGTAATTTTTTACCAGAATTTTGTGAAGGAGATAATTCAAAAATCACAATTAAACATTTACTTACAATGAGTTCAGGGCTTGATTGGGATGAAGATTATCACGATCCACTGGGGCAAACTGCAGAGGCTTATTTTGCACCAAACTTAAAAGATCAAATGTTAGGATTAAAAGCAATTGAAACTCCAGGAAAAATATTTAAATATCACAGTTCCTGCACTCAACTTTTAGCATTTATTGTGGAGGCTGCAACAGGAAAAAGTGTAAGCGAATATGCTTCAAATAAATTATGGAAACCAATGGGCGCAAAACATCCTGCTCTTTGGAATACCGATAAAAAAGGGGGTGATGAAAAAGCATTTTGTTGTATCAATTCTAATGCGAGAGATTTTGCAAGGCTCGGTAAATTATACATGCATAAAGGTAATTGGGGTGGCAATCAAATTTTAGATAGTTTGTATGTAAAAGACGCTACTTCTGTTGCTGACTTGGTAGATGAAAATGGGAATATAAACACAAATTATGGCTATCAGTTTTGGATGACAAACTATAAAAATATGCATATTTATTATGCTAGAGGTTTGTGGGGACAATATGTCATTTGTATTCCTGAAAAAGATATGATTGTGGTTAGATTAGGTCAAAATTACGGCAAGTATTTAGAAGATGGGCACCATGAAGATTTTTATCAATTTATTGATGTTGCTTTAGAAATGTATCCTTAATGTTAAATCAGACAAAAACACAAAACATCTTATTTCTGGACATTGAAACTGTTCCGGTAAAAGAGAATTTTGAAGATATGGATACTACCTTTCAATCGCTTTGGAAAGAGAAAACATCTTGGCAAAGAAAAGATGAGTTTACCCCCTCTGAGTTTTACAAAATGAAAGCTGGAGTAATGGCAGAATTTGCCAAAATTATCTGCATTTCAGTTGGTTATTTATTTGCAGAAAAAGGAGAAAATCATTTTAGAATAAAATCATTTTATGGTGATGATGAAAAGCAAATTATAACAGATTTTAATAGTTTGATGAACTCAGAATTCAACAAAAAACAACATCAACTTTGTGCTCACAATGGAAAAGAATTTGACTTTCCTTTTATTGCAAGAAGAACCTTAATAAATGGATTGAAACTTCCAAAACTTTTGGATATTGCAGGTAAAAAACCTTGGGAAGTAAATCATTTGGATACTATGGAGCTATGGCGTTTTGGGGATTACAAGCATTATACTTCAATAAAATTATTGGCTGCACTTTTTGGGATTCCAACTCCTAAAGATGATATTGATGGCAGTCAGGTAGCAAGTGTTTATTACAAAGAAAACGATTTGGAACGCATTAAAATTTACTGCCAAAAAGACACCTTAACTGTTGCTCAATTATTGTTGCGCTATAAAGGTGAAGAATTAATAAAAGAAGAAAACATTGAGTTTGCATAAAAATAGTTATTTTTAGCAACCTAAAAAATAGAATAAAAGATGGGAAATACATTGTTAGAATTTAAGAATCTGGTAACAGAATTTCATACAGAAGGAACAACTGTAAAGGCTGTAAATGGCGTGAGTTTTACTTTGAATAAAGGAGAAACAATTGGGATAGTTGGGGAGTCTGGATCAGGTAAATCGGTTACTTCACTTTCTGCAATGCGTTTAATTCCATCTCCTCCTGGAAAAATTAGTGGAGGTGAAATTATTTTTCATCAAAAAGATGGAAACTCTACTGATTTATTAAAAATTTCAGAGGAGGAAATGAGGAAGTTTAGAGGAAATGATATCGCCATGATTTTCCAAGAACCAATGACTTCTTTAAATCCTGTATTTACTTGTGGTGACCAAGTAATGGAAGCAATAATGTTGCATCAAAAACTTGATAAGAAAGCTGCAAAAGCACTAACAATAAAATTATTTGAGGAAGTACAACTTCCTACTCCAGAAAGAATTTTCAGTACATATCCTCATCAAATTTCAGGAGGACAAAAACAAAGAGTAATGATTGCTATGGCAATGAGTTGCCAGCCTTCTGTTTTAATTGCTGATGAACCAACAACTGCTTTGGATGTTACGGTACAAAAAACTATTCTACACCTGATGCAAAACTTGCAAAAGGAGCATGATATGGGAATTATGTTCATCACCCATGACCTTGGTGTAATTGCTGAATTAGCTGATAAAGTTGTAGTAATGTATAAAGGGAATATTGTAGAGCAAGGAAATGTTTGGGATATCTTCACCAACCCTCAACACCCATACACAAAAGGGCTTTTAGCTTGTCGTCCGCCACTAGATAAACGCTATACATCTTTGCCAACTGTTTCTGATTTTATGAAAATTGATGAAAATGGTGAGATAATTGACAATGGAATTTCAGTAGCTGAATTTACCAAAGATTTAGCCATTCCTGAAAGCGAAAGAGCAGCAAGACAAAAAACACTTTTTGCTAAAGAACCTATCTTACAAATCAAGAATTTAAAAACTTACTTCCCTATTAAAAATGGTTTTTTTGGAGGAATAACGGATCATGTAAAAGCAGTTGATAATATAACTTTTGATGTTTACCCTGGAGAAACTTTAGGGCTTGTTGGGGAAAGTGGATGTGGGAAAACAACTTGTGGAAGAACAATCATCAGACTAGAAGAGCCTACTGAAGGGCAAATGATTTATAAAGGGCAGGATATTGCAAAAATGAATGCTGATGAACTAAGAGTATTTCGTAAAGATGTGCAAATTATCTTCCAAGACCCTTACTCGTCACTTAACCCAAGAATGACCATTGGAAATGCTATTATGGAGCCAATGCAAGTACATGGAATTTTAGAAAATGATGAGCAAAGAAAGAAAAGAGTTGAAGAATTATTAACTCGTGTTAGTTTGGATCCTGCTCATTTCTATAGATACCCACATGAATTTTCTGGAGGACAAAGACAAAGAATTGGTATTGCAAGAGCATTGGCTGTAAACCCTAAATTTATCATTTGTGATGAGTCAGTTTCAGCATTGGATGTTTCGGTACAAGCACAAGTATTAAACCTACTGAATGAATTAAAAGAAGAATTTGGATTGACTTATATTTTCATCTCACATGATTTATCAGTTGTAAAATACATGAGCGATAGAATGGTAGTAATGCAAGCAGGAAAAATTGAAGAGATGGGAGATGCTGACCAAATTTACAACAAACCTGGCACACCTTATACTCAAAAATTAATTGATGCTATTCCTGAAGGAAAATTAGAAGATATTAAAAATCACTTGGAAAGTAAAGGGGTTAAAGTTAAGTAAAATGGGAAGAGGAAAAACAATACAAATTTTCTTACCAGATGGTTCTGCAAACGGAATAAAGCTTGCTGAAATTACATCTGCAATAGAAAAAGCTATCTTAATCCCTAGAAATAACTTACAGGAAGCTGTCAAAAGAAAAGAAACAGCTCAAGAAGGTATTTATTTCTTATTTGGAACTGATGATAAAAGAGCTAAACCTCTTGTTTATATTGGGCAAACTAAAGAAGGTATAAAAAGAATAAAGAATCATGACCAAAATAAAGATTTTTGGAATTATGCTATTTTAATAATATCAAAAACAAAAAGCTTTACAAAAACTCATATTGAGTTCTTAGAGGAATTAACTATTCGAATGGCTAAAGAGTCTAATAGGTTTGAATTTGAAAATAATGTAAGCCCAAAACACTATGAGATACCAGAATCTTTAGAGGCTGACTTATTGGATAGTTTTGATACTATAAAAATTCTAACAACCACATTAGGGTTTCCTTTATTTGAAACAAACATAAAGACAGTTAATAATTTCTATCTTAAAGGTAGAGGTATTATGGCAGAGGGAAATCTTACAAATGATGGTTTTATTGTTTATGCGGGTTCTCAAGTAAAAAAAGAAACTACCCCCTCATGTCATTCTTATTTAATAAATAAACGGGAGATGTTATTATCTAATGGTATTATTTCTGAGCAAACAGATTATTATCAGTTTGAAGAAGATTTTATTTTTGATTCATGTAGTACTGCTGGAGGAGTAATTCTTGGTAGATCTACTAATGGTTGGACAAAATGGAAAAATACTGATGGTCAAACTTTAGATGAGGTAAAAAGAAAATAGAAGTGCTCTTAGAGCACCATTTCTGGAATTTCACCTTCAATAATTAAATCTGCAGCAGTTGCATTTTTAATTTCTTCAACACTTACACCAGGAGCTCTTTCTAGGAGTTTAAATCCTTTATTAGTTACTTCCAAAACTGCTAAATTAGTTACTACTTTCTTTACGCAATTTACTCCTGTAATTGGCAGTGTACATTGTTTTAAAATTTTGCTTTCACCTGCACGATTGGTATGCATCATGGCTACAATAATATTATCCGCAGAAGCTACTAAATCCATAGCGCCACCCATCCCTTTTACCATTTTACCTGGGATTTTCCAATTGGCAATATCACCATTTTCGGAAACCTCCATAGCTCCCAAAACAGTAAGCTGAACATGCTGCCCTCTAATCATAGCAAAGGAAGTGGCTGAATCAAAAAGTACAGCACCATCCAAGGTAGTAATAGTTTGTTTCCCTGCATTTATCAAGTCTGGATCTTCATCTCCCTCAAAAGGAAAAGGTCCCATTCCAAGTACTCCATTCTCTGATTGAAATTCAATATCAATTCCTTGTGGAATATAATTGGCAACCAAAGTTGGAATTCCTATACCTAGATTTACATAAGTATTATGTTCTAGTTCTTGTGCGATTCTTTGTGCTATTTGATTTTTATCTAACATAAAAACAATGTTTTAATGTAGCA
>JACKQG010006156.1_pt1 | contig 12852 bp, 12 predicted proteins | sample 8237621 | NCBI WGS metagenome assembly JACKQG01 (sample SAMN15677084, study PRJNA649215) | marine metagenome | biome: marine; feature: Black Sea; material: saline water; isolation source: suspended particulate matter (SPM) from the Black Sea western gyre | collected 2013-06-09/2013-06-10 | depth...
TCCGTACGCCTACAATGTGGCGCTGTTTGATGCCATCAACATCCGCCCCGGCCATGTCGGGGTGATGACCGCACTGACCGGCAAGGATGTGCTCAACAGCGAAGTCCCCGAATCGGACCGCAATACCTTCATGGTGGAGGAGGGACTCAAGGGCGTATTAAGTCGCGTGCTTGATCCGGGAACCTACTACCTCAATCCCTACATCTACAACACGGTCGAGGTTTAGCAGTGCGTTGCTTAGGTGAAGTTACTGAAGATAAATTAGTCGTTTTGCGTGACTGCGATGAAGTACTGCTTGAAGAAATCGTTTCTGCAAATCTCTACCGAAATACCGACCAAGTCTTTGCAGTACTATTGCCGGTACAGTCAGTGGGCGTAATGGGCGATGGCAGAACATACGAATCTGTAGTAGCGATTCGCGCAGTTGAAACGCAAGATTTTATGACTGCAGACTGGGCGAAATTACCTTTTGAAGTACTCGGTTCAATTAGCAACAGAATTATCAACGAAGTAAGAGGCGTAAACAGAGTGGTCTACGACATTAGTTCAAAACCACCAGCTACTATCGAGTGGGAATAATTCTTTAGTCTAGTGAAGAGATCTCGTTCAATCGCAAATACTCGCAAAGATCATTCTGCCAGCAGAGGTTTGCAGGGCATTGGTGACTTCAATTGTCACTAAATCGCCGACACTGTCGCCGCCGTTTTCAACAACAACCATCGTTCCGTCTGGCATATAACCAACGCCTTGTTTTTTCGTTTCGCCTTGGCGAACTATCTCGAGTTGCAATTTCGCTCCGGGTACCGCCTGTGATCGTACCGCTTGTGACAATTCATTTAAATTTAGAACTGTAATACCTTCAATTTGGCCTACTTGGTGCAAATTAGAGTCCGTCGTGAGGATGCGGTACCCACTCGCTTGAGCGAGTTCGAGCAAGGCTCTGTCTACACTTTCATCAGAAGTCTCGGAGGACTCAATTGTTAAATCCACTTGACCCGAATTGCGTAAACTTGCAAGAACGGAAAGACCACGTCTGCCGCGCTCGCGTTTCATCTTGTCATGTGAATCGGAGAGTTGATGTAACTCGTCAACCACAAATTGCGTGATAATAAGTGGCGCATCTATGAATTTAGATTGTGCAAGGTTTTCGATTCTCCCATCAATTAATATGGAAGTATCAACAAGAAGCGGTCGAATACCTCTTACTTTCCTCGTAAATTCTACGTAGGGAAGAACTAACCTGAGATTGTCCTTCGTCGTAAACACAATGCTAATTCCAAAGTAACAGAGCGTAATTCCTGAAACCAGTTTCAGTAACGTTAAATATTGTGTTGCGATTTCGCCTTTTTCTATACCCCATGAGTCTGCTATCAAATCAATCAGAAGGCTCACTGCAAGGGCAGCAAAGAGGCCAACAACTAGACCTAGGTATACACCAAGAACAGCCGAAAGCCGCTTATTTGGCGTCAACATATCTATGATCAGGATAATAACTGCAAAGGCAATTGTTGAAATCATAGGTCCAAGATGGTCGACCAATACCTCTTCGATAGGCTGATTCGCTGAGTTTAACCCTGCAATAAACGGAAGAATTGCAGCAGCAAACATAAAAGTAACAAACAAAAGACGAATAGTAAGAATGACAAGTCTTCTCGTGCTTTTTTCTCGAGCTTGTTCTAATTCAAATGCGGTTGGTTTTGCAAATTGTTGTTCTGTAGACATATGTAAAGTGTACCCTCCATTGAGTGCGTTTTTGGGGCACTCTTGGTATCATGTGCGTAGTTTGGTGTAAAGAAGGACGGTCGGCCCTATTGTCGGGCGGCCTGCGAACCTGGTCAGAGCCTGACGGCAGCAGCCATAAGGAGTGTCTCTTGAGCTTTGGGTAACCGGCCGTCCTTCATTCTACTCAACTGCACAATGGAGGACTTTTTTGAGTTATACAGTACTAGCAAGGCGATATAGATCAGCAAACTTCGAAGACATCGTAGGGCAAGATTCAATTGCAAAGACTTTACGAAATGCAATAGAATCTGATCGTACTGCACATGCATATTTATTTACTGGCACGCGTGGAGTAGGAAAGACGTCGATGGCTCGTATTTTTGCACGAGAGCTTAATCAGTCTGATGCATTAACTGAGCAAGCAGCAATCGGCGATGCTATTTTAAGAGGCGAAGATTTGGACGTTATCGAAATCGACGGTGCTTCCAATAGGGGTGTGCAAGAAGCCAGAGATTTAATTGCCTCTGCTGGGCTTGCTCCCACGCGTTGCAAATATCGCATTTATATTATTGATGAAGTTCATATGCTAACAACGCCAGCCTTTAACGCGTTACTTAAAACAATGGAAGAACCTCCGTCGCATGTGAAATTTATACTCTGTACTACAGAACCACACAAAGTTCCTGCAACTATTCAAAGTAGGTGTCAACGATTTGACTTTAAAGCCATTGCGTCAAAACATATCGCAAACCACCTTACGTATGTACTAGAGCAAGAGGGCATAAAAACAGATGTGGAGGTAGTAGCTGAAGTTGCAAGGCTTGGCAACGGCTCGATGCGAGATGCCCTTTCTATTCTAGATCGCTTACTAGCAAGTGGCGCTAGTACAATTAAATTTGATGATATGGAAAACCTTCTTGGTTTACCTTCTCAGAAATCTGTTTCTTCTTTATGCTCTGCAATTTCAAAAAGCGACATGCACCTTGCTTTTGACTCCGCCGATAATCTCATTGCTTCTGGAATCACGCTCGATAGAGCACTTGAAGTTATCGCAAACACACTCCGCCATAGTTTAATTGCTCGCGTATGTGGTATTGATTCTCCGCTATTAGAACTCTCGGATGAATCGAAGGAAGAAGCAGTTGAAATAGGTGCATTACTCGATGAAGCAACGTTGACACATATGATTGCACTTTGCGATGCTTCAAGTCGTAGTGTTCGCAGGGCGGGCAGTGGGCGAGCGCTCTTTGATGCCACAATCGCAAGGCTCTGCATGTCAGGTGAATTAGCAGAGGCGGGTGGCACATTGAAATCGACACCAGCCTCCAAACAACCAACGAAAAAAAAAAGAATAGCAGCAGTTCCTGCTCCACCCCCTAAACGGGCGCTCAAAGCAGAAGAAAACCCGCAAGTTGTATCCGAGCCGGTTGCCCAAAAAACATCGGTTTCGTGGACGGACATTCAATCAACAATTGCAACTACACCGGGATTAAAACGAATAGCGCAATACTTCACTCTCGTCTCCTTCGAAGAAAAATCGTTACGGTTAGCCATAACCGATGCTGGTCGAGAATCGATGAACTACATTTTTGCTCAAAAACAAAAAATAGAAGAAGTGGCATCTGCCACCGCGAAGGTAAAAATTACATTAACTATTGATGCGTCTTCTTCAGTAGAAGAATCAAAAGTCATTGATACTCCTTTAGATGAAGTTGAGGGGCACGCTCTTGTGCAAGCTGCAAGAGGATTATTTAACGGAACTATAGTTCAAGTAAAAAATAACAGTAAGGATGAGAGTTGAATGTCGCTGCGTGACTCAAAGGGTACCCCTGAACCTGTGCGGCGTTTGCTTGATAGTCTTACTCGATTGCCCGGTATTGGAAAACGAAGTGCGGAAAGAATTGCTTTTTACTTGATAAAAGATGCAAATGTAGAAGCACTTGATTTAAGCCAAGCGATTTCCGATGTCAAACAAAAGGTAGTTTGTTGCACTATCTGTAATAACATCGCAGATACTACACCTTGTTTACTCTGCGAAGACGAAAACAGGGACGCGACAGTAGTGCTCGTAGTAGAACAGCCTCGAGATTTAATCAGACTAGAAGCAACAGGCATGTACAAGGGAGCTTACCACGTACTTACAGGTAGAATAGACCCCTTGGCAGGCGTTGAACCGGCAGATTTAACAGTTGATGCTTTACTTCAACGTGTTGATACACCGCAAAGTAATTGTCGTGGAGTAAAAATAGTTGAAGTTATATTGGGATTAAACCCTAACCTTGAAGGAGATAGCACTTCTTTGTATTTGGCTTCGCAACTCCAATCACGCGGGATCAAAGTAACTCGACTCGCAAGAGGATTGCCAAGTGGTTCCCAGATTGAATACGCTAATACACAAGTTCTTTCTGATGCAATAGCTGGTCGAAAAGGGATGGACTAACAATGGGCATGCATTTTGACACACACCAGAAAATGCATACGGGACAGCAATTACAACTAGCCCCGCGAATTATCCAAACAATGGAAATTATGCAATTGCCACTTCCTGCGTTAGAAGAAAAAATAGCACAAGAACTTGAATCTAATATTGCATTAGAATTAGAAGAGCCCGAACAAGAAGATGATATCGTTCAAGAGATCGAAGAACCAAATGAGTTTGAAAACGATGATGATTATGCGGACATGCCAAGGCAGGCATCCTCAATAGACGGGCGCGATCCAAAACTTGACGCCATGTCGAATATCCGAGCACGACAAGAAAGCCTCTCAGAGCAATTGCTCCATCAGTGGGGTTTAGCGGACGTGGATGCAACTACGTTGAATATAGGAATTATCCTCATAGGCATGATTGATACGGATGGCTTTTTGACGTGTTCTATGCAAGAATTGTCTGAACAAGTTATTAAAGATACGAATAACGAGAGTTCTACTGATCAAATTGAAAAAACTATCTTAAGTTTACAAAAGTGGCTTGATCCGCCTGGAATTGCAGCAAGGTCATTGCAAGAATCCTTGCTGATTCAAGTACATGCATTTGCTGCGGATGACCCTGAGTCTTGGAACGATGTTGAAGTGCTGATTGAAAATCATCTTGACGATTTAATTGCAAATAGATTACCTAAGATTGCAACTGGGAGCGGTATCGGATTAAATCGTGTCAAGATTGCTATCGAACGAATGCACGAACTAACATTAAGCCCCGGCCGCTTGCTTGCAACTGATAGGGTGCTTCCAGTTATTCCAGATGCGTTTATTGAATACGACGATAGTAAAAATAAATATGTAGTCGGCGTGTCCAACGGTTCCCTGCCACCATTACGGCTTTCCCCAACGTATATAAACGTTGCTAATGACGCAAATTCCGACGAGGCTACAAAGCAATTTATACACAGGAATATAAATGCCGCTCGTTGGATTATCGAAGCAGTTGGACAACGAAGAACAACGTTAGGAAATATTGTCCAGATCGTAGCCCAGCGTCAATGTGATTTCTTGGATCAAGGCGATGCTTTTTTGCGCCCACTTCCAATGGTAGAAGTTTCAGATATCCTTGGCATCCATGTTGCAACCGTAAGCCGCGCAGTTGCAGATAAATGGGTGCAAACACCTAGAGGAATTTTCCCACTTAGACGTTTCTTTTCTGGCGGAACGGGTAGCAACACCGATGGTGACATGAGTTGGGAAGCAGTAAAAACTCGCTTACAAAATATCATTGATGGCGAAGACAAAAACAAACCACTAAGTGATGATGCACTAGCCAAAAAATTACGTGAACAAGGAATTGAAATAGCACGAAGAACTGTCGTCAAATATCGACAACAATTGGGCATTGCAGCAGCGCGATTACGGCGTGAGTTTTAAGCAACGTAGTTTTCTAAAAAAGACAGTTGAATAAAAGTATCAAATAGTATTGATTTCGGTTGTTTTCGTCTCACACAATGCGTCAATCGCCGTAACATGTTTCTTCGTCATTGATTCGATATCGTCTTTCCCATGCTTCCCATCATCTTCTGATACCGCGTTTGCCTTGTCTTTTACCAATGCTTCGACATGTTTAATTGCATCTCGACGTTCGTTGCGGATAGTGATCTTATTTTCTTCTGCCATTTTCTTCACTTGATTGACGAGTTGTTGTCTACGTTCCGCAGAAGGAGCGGGTATATTAATTCGAATAATTTCGCCTTCACTTTGTGGATTTAGACCAAGGTCAGCAGATTCCAGACCCTTGATAATATCACTTCTAGAAGAGGGATCGTATGGTTTAACGACAAGTTGAGTAGCATCACTGACTGAGATTGCTGCTATATCCTTCAAATCGGTTTGGCTACCGTAGTACTCTATTTTTATGTAGTCAATTAAGGCTGTCGACGCTCGGCCAGTTCTAACACCGTGCAATTCCTTTTTGAAATAATCAACTGTTTTATCCATTTTAGAACGGCAATTGCTTGTTTCTTCTTTGATACTCATGCGTCTACTACTTTCTGAATTTATGTAACGTTAGTTACTGCGTTATCTGCTGGGTTTTTTACTAAAGTTCCAATCTGATCTCCGGCAACAACTTTGCAAATATTACCATCTTCCTTAAAATTAAACACGACTACAGGAAGGTTGTGCTCCATGCACATAGAAAGTGCCGTCAAATCCATAACTCCTAGTTGTTTTGCGATTGCCTCTTGGAACGTAAGTGTGCTAAATCGTTTAGCACTTTCATTCTTTATAGGATCACAATCATAAACACCATCTACTTTTGTTGCCTTGAGCAAAATGTCTGCGCCGAGTTCAATCGCTCTGAGTGAAGCGCAAGTATCTGTTGTAAAAAAGGGATTTCCAGTACCAGCTGCGAGTATCAGAACTCTACCCTTTTCGAAATGTCTCAGCGCTTTGCCTCGAATAAATGGCTCAGCAACCGATTCGATATCAAGAGCGGACATGACTCGCGCGGGCTGCCCTTGTTGCTCAACTGCTTCTTTTAAAGCAAGTGCGTTAATGACAGTTCCAAGCATGCCCATGTAGTCAGCAGTAGCTTGAGCAATGCCAACTCGAGTGGCTAACTCTGCCCCGCGTATCATGTTACCTCCACCAACAACAACCGCGAGTTCAGTACCGAGATTTGCAGCATCCGCAATCTGGCGTGCAATGGTGTTGAGTTCATCTGGATCTATGCCTAGCACGCCTGGTGAGGAAAAACTTTCTCCGCTGATTTTCAGGATTGCTCTTTTGTAATGTGGTGATTGCGTTGTCATAGCGAATGTCCTATTTTTGCCATTTGACTCATTGCGAGGGGCTTAAATCAATCCCATTAGCGTATCATGATACACAAAGAGCGAATACATATGCAGGGAACACATGCCACAACCTAAGAAGAAGACAGATCAGGATGGGTTTCGCATCACGATGGAGCAGGTTGACTTCATCTCAGATGTCACTAAATACAACAAAGATGAGCGTGAACGTTGGAAACGCACTATTTTATCCCTTATTTTTATAGGCATTATTGTGTCCATCTTAATTCATATCATATTGGGATTTTTGCTCCAATTGTCACAAGGTAATGTAGGAGACTCACCAAACACCATTGTTTCTACGGTCGTTGATTTTGCGATTTTGGATGAAGAGCAGTTACAAGAGATGCCAAAGGGTGAATCTTCAGAGCAACAGGAAGAAATCCAAAGTGAAGCCTCTTTTGAAGTAGAAGTTGCAACAAGCGCTTTGCTTCCATCTACGGAAGCTGTTCCAACGCTAGATTCAACTTCACAATCCCAAGCAAGATCACTTTCTGGTGGTGGTTCTTCGGGGATGGGTGCAGGAATTGGCGGATCAGGGGGTGGGGGAGGTGCTTCTTTCTTTGGGATTGCGTCAAGCGGAAATAGATTCTGTTATATCGTAGATGTTTCTGGTTCGATGAATAGCGCAAATAGACTTACGCTCGCAATCCAAGAGCTCTCAACATCACTCCAAAGTTTGCCAGATTTTGCACGTTTCTATATTCTCTTTTACCACTCAGATGTTCTGCAACCACCTTCACAACGAGGATGGAACAGGGCGCGACGATCAGTTGTTCGACGAATGATTCGAGAATTTCAATCCGTCCGACCAATGGGTGGAACGAAACCAATTCTCGCTTTTGATATGGCATTTGCTTTAAAACCGCTCCCCGAAGTCATTTTCTTTCTGACCGATGGTGATAGTTTAGGCTTCCAACTTGACGAACTTATACAAAAAATGCCAAAGAAAAACAGAATTGTGATAAACACAATCGCATTCGGCAATAATTCTACACAACAACTCCTGCAAGATATTGCAACAACCACAGGCGGCAAATACACCTTTATTCAAACTGGGACTACGCCATGAAATACAATTTTATAGCAGGTCTTATTTGCATACTATCGTTTGCTAACACGATTCTAGTAGCCGATTCAATTGTGCAAAGAGGTTCCATCGAAGCAAAAACATGCAAAATACTAAGCGGTGGTGTTGACGGTTTGCACGTAGAATTTTCTGGTGATACAAATTCTACTCTTCTTCCCTGGAGTTCCGTTGCCTCAATTACGACTGACACAGCAAGACCCGCACTAGATCCTTTTTTAATCCAAGGCGATACAATTTCGCGTGCTAAGAGAAGGTTTCTTCGAGGTGATTTAGTTTTAGCTCAGCCAGCTTTCGCATCGTTGTTTCGAGAACTTATTGGTACATCGAGTGTAGATTCTCGAATTGTTGCAGAGGGGCTATTGCGATGCTACGTAGCAACTGGAAATTTGCGAGAAGCACTCCATCCTTGGCTTGAGACAGTACGACTTGATGAACTAGGAGTCTTGTCGCCTTATATGGAGTTAGTGCCAATCCTCGATGAGAGCACCAAGCTATGCGCTAATTTACCTCCGGTTTGGACTAGTGATTCCTACACAAGATCTATTCTAGACTCTTACAGTAAAAGTAAAATGCAAACGACTTCGTCAATTGCAAAATTGTTGAAAACAAAAGGAACCGACAACGATCGATACCCAGTAATGGGTGTAGCCGATTCTGAATTTTTACTACATATTGTTGCAGTGGCAAGTGGAGAAAGTAGTACAAATTTGCAAACTATAAATCCAAGCGAAGAAACCCTACGTTGGAAACGTACGTGGAAAGATTATTTTGCAGCTCTACAAATGCTTCAGCAAAAAGACAAAACTACAAAAACGCAAGCAATGTTATTACTTTCACGGATATCTGCACAGGACCAAAACGTAGTCCCTTGGATATCTGGGGCTGCGATGCTGCAACTTGCACAAGAATTGCATGACGTAGGCCTTGCTGAAGAATCTCGCCGTATACGAATGGAAATGCGCAGTGCATTTCCGACACATCCCTTATTACACAAACATGTTAGCAATGAAGGACTCTAAATAATGTCACTACAATATGTGTTACTCCTTGTAACTCAAGCAACAGAACCGCCAGATGAGTCAACTGCCTTTGATATGATTACAAAAGGAGGTACAGTTGGTTACATAATTATTGCGCTGAGCCTCGTTGCTCTTGCGCTTGTTGTCATGCATTTTCTACAACTCAAGCGCGCAGCCTTACTACCACCAGAACAACTCACAACTATTGAAGAGTTGCTTTCAAGTGGTAAAGTAGATGATGCACTCGAATTTTGTGTTGATCCAATCAACGATACCTATTTAACTCGCATTCTTGCTCCCGGCTTATTGCGGTACCAGCGCTCTGCTTTTGGTCCGTTCGAAATTAAAAGTGCTTTAGAGGAAGCGGGAGAAGAACAGACATCTCGCTTGTTTAGGTCTACAGATGCTCTTGGGCTCATTGGTACAGTAGCACCATTGTTGGGATTGCTTGGGACAGTACTAGGGATGGTCGGTGCATTTGAAACTATAGGCGGCACTGGTTCAGGTTCCAATGCTGCATTAGCTAGCAATATTAGCGAAGCTCTAGTCACAACAATGCTTGGACTCATCCTTGCTATCCCTTGCGTTACCCTTTTTAGCTTCTTTCGAAATAGAATAGAAGGGTTAAGTTCTGAAGCTTCAGCAGAAATTGAACGGCTTGTCCTTTACCTCGAAGAATCAAACGGGTAAAACATGCCCTTCAAGAGTTCGCAATCTAGAGTTAATGTCCCTGTCGTTGAAATGACACCAATGATCGATATTGTTTTTTTATTAATCATTTTTTTCATGGTAGCGGCACAATTTGCGCAGCAGGCAAAAGTGGAACTTAGTTTGCCCGAGGAAATTGGTGAACAAAAAGTTCCAGAACAGGCAAGCATGCTCATCATCAATATAAACATAGACGGCGATATCATTTTAGATGAAACAAAAGGCGTTATTGCACTCGATGAACTCCGCCTTCAATTGAAGTCCTTAGATCAAGGTGGTCTTTTATGGGAGGACGTAACTATTCGCGCTGATAGGAATGCTTCCACTAAAGCTTTAAATAATGTGCTTTCCTTGCTGAGTAAACATGGGCTCAAGGCAACGAAAATTGCAACGGAGATTCCCTAAATGAATTTCTGCCCTACTGGTAAACGGAAGCCTTCAAGCCATGCGTCTTTAAATTTATCTTCGATGATTGACGTTACGTTTCTGCTTTTAATATACTTTATTATTACAACAGTCATTGCAACACCCGAGGATGCTTTAATTCCAGCTCTAAAAGCAGAAAAAAGTTCGACTGTATCTCAAGATAATTTTGAACCTCAAATTATACATGTGACTACTGTTAACTCTGAACCCGTATATCAATTAGGTGACCGAAGTTTTGTTGACAGGCAGCAGCTCGCGATCGTCATGAAAAAACTTCCAAAAGATCCAGGAGTTATATTTCGAGTAGACAATAACGTGTCGATTGGCTTCGCTATCGCCGCAATCCAAGAAGCAAGAAATACAGGTTTTGAGAAAGTAACGTATGTTCCAAAACTGCCTTAAACTTTTTGCCTTACTTTTGATATCTTCTTCAGTATCAGCATTTGATACTGTTTCCGATTGGCTACAAGAAATGGGCTGCGACGATCTTCTCTTATCATACCTCGAAGAAAAAATTGCAACTGGTTCTAGAGAAGAATCGTATAAAGCCTCCAACGAACTAGCAATCGTTTACAAACGTTTCTTATCACTTGATAAATATCGAGGAGATCAAGAACTTCTTAAAAGAGCCAGCGAGTTACTAAAGGGAAGTGCACAAGCAGGGACCAACTCACTGAAAGTACAACTTCTAAGAGCACGTTATCTGGTTGTGGAGCAAATTCTAGAAAATTATCGATTGCGCTATGCTTCTAGAGAAGAAGCAGATGAAGCAATTCTACAACTAAAAGAAATTAACGAAGATCTATCTACGATACATGCAAAAGTGTTAGCAAAAGTTAAACGATCTTCTGCTAGAACTGAAGACTATGATTTGATTGGAATGACCACTTCGCTTTTGGCATGGTCAAGTTATTATGTTGCTTGGTACGATTCTGATACAAACGCTGCAGATACAGCACAAAATTTCTTTGCGTTGATGATACAAGCGGAAAGCCCAACATTTCAACAAGTTTCATTTGACCTTAAGACAAAAGAGTATGGCGCTAGGGCGATACTTGGGATAACTCTATGCAAAGCTATTTTGCTTGACAAAACAGTTACTGCTCCTTGGTACGAAGCGCTCTTGCAGGAAGACACCTACGAGTCTATTCGTTTGCAAATACCCGTTTGGAAATTCTTTCAAGATATTGATACACATGATTGGCAATCTGTTTCACTCAAACTGAATCGTACAACGAAGGATAAATTGTTGTTTGCGAGACTAGCGGCGGTGCATGCACTTGAAAATAAGCATGAGAAAGGAGCAACTGACTTAGCTATTCAAGCGGTCACGCTTTTGACAGAACTTGGCCAACTTGCGATGTTAAGTGAAATAGTCAAAGAGTACGGAACCGATTCATTGCCAGAACAAGGTTTTATTTCTAACTACATTCAAGGAGATCTCGCGTTTAGAGAGTTGTCTGAAAAAGTTGATACTTCTAAACCGTCAACCGAACCTAATATCATAGAAAAGTTCGTTGATATTGCAAAGTTTTTTTATGCAGCAATTGCTGCTACTGATGCAAATGAGTTCCAGCCATATTTACATGACTGTTACTTTATGCTTGGTTTATCATTATTTCAAGCATCTGAGTATGAAAAAGCGTCGCTTGCTTTTCAAACTGCATCATCCATGCAAAACGATGAAGAATCACTCTGGATGTCAATAGTTGCATTGGATTATTTGCCCTCTCAAAATAACCACTTTGACGAAGTTAAAAATAAATTAGTTGATACATTCAGAAAACAATGGCCAGATAGCCCACGCAGTGCCCAGCTTTTAGTTCGCGATGCTTCCACTGCCAAAACAAGCAGTGAACTAGTGTCTGATCTTCTTGCAGTAACCAAAGATGATACGCTCTATGAAGATTCTCAGAAGCAAGCAATCGCTCACCTATATACCTTATGGATCGATGCACAAGCAACGCAAATATTTGACTTTGGCAATACGTATATTCGAGTAGCATTGCCTCTTCTTATAACTAAAATGGAATCATTTGACTCAGGAGACACTTCACATTCTGAATCTGCTGCAGTTCTTTCCCTCCGCATTCTTGAAATAGCATTACACCAACAAATCAATCGACCTAGTGCCGCGCAGCGCGCCCTCGACGCACTTGAAAGTATTGAAAAGAACGGCAATTTCTCTTTGATTGCATTCGATAAAGAAATTACATATAGAACTATTCTTCTTGCCTTAGCAAACATGGAAACGCAGAAAGCCTATCAACTTCTTGAATCTTTTTTAACAACTTTTCCAAAGGATGCTTGGACACTTCACGGGGCAAAATCTCTTTGGCGATATTGGGATTTGCATCAAGTGGATATTGAGCCTTTCAAACGGTTCATTGTTGGCTCTCGAATTCTTTCCGATATCTCTGATACAAATATTGTTCAGGAAGCAACGCTACCAGTTTCGATTGGTACAGCAGAGGCTGGTCTTCAATTACTAAAAGCAAACGAATCGCTCGATGCAGCTGAAGCGGTAGAAGCGCTTCGAATTGCAAGATTACTGCACCAAGCATATCCAAAAACACATCGTATATTGCATTTGAATGCCTCCTTG